>Ga0209083_1000038_pt1 | contig 201807 bp, 218 predicted proteins | sample AM7aDNAmetaG_FD_184132 | JGI IMG/M metagenome (GOLD analysis project Ga0209083, IMG submission 184132) | Freshwater microbial communities from Finland to study Microbial Dark Matter (Phase II) - AM7a DNA metaG (SPAdes) (version 3) | ecosystem: Environmental > Aquatic > Freshwater > Lake ... | reverse complement strand
GAAACTCTGGCATAGATCCTGTATGAAAGAAGGTTGTACTAATACCTTTGAGACTTCATATTCACCCGAACGTCCTGAGATAGTATACTGTGAGAAGTGTTATCAACAGGAGGTGTATTAAGAATAATCTTCCAGAAGCAAGGCTTCTGGAAGAATAAGAAAACAATATAATTAATAATATGGAATACAAATCAGAAAATAGAAAGTGTCAGAACTGTAAGATTGGCTTCATTATCGAATCTGAGGATTTTCTGTTTTATGAGAAGATTAAAGTACCTCCTCCAACTTTTTGTCCGGATTGCAGGATGATAAGGAGATTTATTTGGAGAAATGAAAGATATTTATTTCGTCGAAAAAGTGCCTTGGATAATGAAGAAATTTTTTCTGCATTTCCACCTGAAGCTAAAATTTCTACTTATCCAAATGCATATTGGTTTAGTGATGAATGTAATCCTCTCGCTGTAGGTTTTGAATATAATTTTAATAGAAACTTTTTTGAACAGCTTAAACACTTATTTTCTATAGCTCCAGTCCCAACTCGGGCTGCTGTTAATTTAATAAATTCCGATTACTGTAATGAAGCAAGTGAATTAAAAAATTGTTACTTATGCTTTAATAGTGATTATTGTGAAAATTCAATATATCTTAGAAAAGTTAATAAAATAAATGAATCGATTGATTTATATGACTGTTATGAAAGTGAGCTGTGTTACGAAAGTGTTAATGTTAATAAAAGCTATAAAACAATATTTTCATTAGATTGTGAAAATTGTGTGGATGTTTGGTTCTCTAAGAATTGCATTGGCTGTACTAATTGTTTTGGCTGTACTAATCTAATTAATAAATCAAATTGTTATTTTAATCAAGAATTAAGTAAAGAAGAATATCAGGAGAAAGTTAGTAAATTTGATTCTGGGTCATATATTCAAATATATAAAATGTTTGAAAATACACATAAATCTTGGCTTACTTTTCCTAATAAATATTTTCATGGTTTTCGTAATATTGATTCAACTGGAGAAAAAATATTTGATACTAAAAATGTAAAATATTCATATTCAATAAGATCTTGTGAAAATCTAAAATTTTCACAAGATTTGCAAAATAAAGCTTATGACTCTTATGATTTCACAGTACAAGTAGATGGTTCAAACAATTGTTATGAATATTTGGTTGGTGGTTTAGGTTGTTATAATATAAAATTTTGTTTTAGTTGTTGGGTTAATGTCCGTGATTTAGAATATTGTATTTTTTGTACAAGTTCATCAGATTGTTTTGGTTGTGTTGGATTACAAAAAAAGCAATATTGCATATTTAATAAGCAATATACTAAAGAAGAGTACTACACACAAAGAGAAAAAATTATTAATCATATGAATACAAATACATATATTAATAAACATGGCCATGTGTATCGTTATGGTGAATTTTTCCCACCTGATTTATCACCAATTGGTTATAATCAAAGTTTAGCTCAAGATTTCTTCCCTCTAAAAAAGGAAGATATAATTGAAAAAGGATTTATTTTGGGAAACTTAAATTTTAAAGAATATGATAAAACTATTAGTGCAGAAAATCTTCCTGATAATATAAATGAAATAAATAATAATTTTTTGAAAGAAATTATTGAGTGTAAGGATTGTTCTCGTGCATATAAAATAATGCCAGAGGAACTTCAGTTTTATCAAAAAATTAAATTACCATTACCACGCTTATGTCATGATTGTCGATTTAATGATAGATTTAAGTTAGTTAACCCTCCAAAGTTTTGGCATAGATCTTGTATGAAAGAAGGTTGCACTAATACCTTTGAGACTTCATATTCTCCAGATAGAGAAGAGATTGTATATTGTGAGAAGTGTTACCAACAGGAAGTATATTAAGAAAATTAAGGATGGAACATAAATCAGAAAACAAAATATGTCAGAACTGCAAAATTGACTTCATAATTGAGCCTGAGGATTTCTTATTCTATGAGAAAATTAAGGTTCCTCCTCCTACTTTTTGTCCGGAGTGTAGTAAACAAAGAAGATTAAGTTATCAAAATGTTTTTTCTTTTTATAAAAGAAAAGATAGTTTTTCTAGTAAGGATATAATATCAATTTATTCACCCGATAAAGATCTCATGGTCATAGACCAAAAAACTTGGTGGAGTGATAACTGGAATTCTATGGATTATGGTAGAGATTATGATTTTAATAAATCATTTTTTAAGCAATGGAAGGAATTTCGAGATAAATTTCCATTACAAAGTTTAATAAATTCAAAAGCTATAAATAGTGATTATTGTAATATTGCAGAAGAAAGTAAAGATAGTTATCTATGTTCTGCAAGTTGGAAGATAGAAAATACGTATTATAGTAATGCTGTAAATAGAACAAATAATTGTATGGATTTACAGATTGTTCAAGATTCAAGTTATTGTTATGATGATTTAAATTGTAATGACTGTAATCAAGTATTTTATAGTCAAAATTCACATTCATGCGTTGATTCATCTTTTTTATTTGATTGCAAAGGGTGTATAAATTGTTTTATGTGTTCAAATTTAAGAAATAAAAGTTATTGTTTTAATAATCAACAACTAAACAAAGAAGAATATTCAAAAAAAGTAAATGAAATTGATTTTGGAAATTATTATTCTATTTCAAAATTAAAAAAAGAATATGAGAAATTAAAATTAAAATCAATTCATAAATTTGCCGTAATAAATAATTCTTCTGATACCACTGGAAACAACATTAATCACGCTACGAATTGTACCAACAGTTTTGATATAAGTAATAATATAAAAGACTGTAAGAATATCTTTTGGGCATTTAATAATGTTGTTAATGTTTATAACTCTGGTCCCGGGTTGGCTGAATTAGAAACAAGTTATGAAGTTTTCGATACTGGTGTTGGTGGTAGTAATAATTTATTTGGAAACTTAATCTATTATTCAAATAATATTGAGTATTCTTTTAATTGTTATAACTGTTCATATTGTTTCGGTTGTTTGGGTCTTAAGAAAAAACAATATTGTATTTTGAACAAACAACATACTAAAGAAGAATATTTTATATTAAGAGATAAAATCATTAAACACATGAATGATGTTTCATATATAGACAAAAATGGTTGCATATATAAATATGGAGAATTTTTTCCTATTGAGATGTCACCATTTTGTTATAATGAGACATTTGCCCAAGATCATTTTCCTCTTAAAAAAGAAGATTCTTTACTTAAGGGATATAAATGGAAAGATAAAGAAGAAAAAAAGTATAAAATAGATATTAAATTAGAAGATATTCCAGATAGTATAAATGATGTAACAGATAGTATTTTAGATAAAGTTATAGAATGTGAGCATAAAGGTAAATGTAGTGATAGATGTACAACTGCTTTTAAAATAACAAATGATGAATTAATTTTTTATAAAAGATTTAATATTCCTATTCCACATTTATGCTACAGTTGTAGATTTAGTGAAAAATTTAAAATACGTAATCCTCTTAAGTTGTGGAATAGAAAATGTATGAAAGAAGGTTGTACTAATACCTTTGAGACTTCATATTCTCCAGATAGAGAAGAGATTGTATATTGTGAGAAGTGTTACCAACAGGAAGTATATTAACCTTGCTTAGATCAGGAAAATACAATAGAATAAATTAGTTATGAAAAATACAAAAGATATATTTATAGAACCTTGGATTGAGAAAGATGGGTGGGAGGAAGTTGATTTTTCTAAAATTAAAACTCCCACATATTTAGTTTCATTAGAAAAGTTAGAGAAGAATTTAAAGATTCTTAACCAAGTCGAAAAGCGAACGGGTGCACGTATACTTATGGCACTTAAGAGCTTTTCTATGTATTCTACTTTTCCTTTAATTAAAAGATATCTTTCTGGTTCAGAAGCAAGTTCTGTGAATGAAGCACGCCTTGGCTATGAGAAATTTGGTAAAGAATTACATATATTCTCTCCTTCATATACTGATAGTAATATAAAAGAATATATAAAATATGGAGACCATATTGTTTTTAATTCTTTTTCTCAGTGGAATAAATTTAAAAAAAAAATTCATAATTCAACTAGAAAGATTTCTTGTGGTATGCGTGTGAATGTAGAACACAGCGAAGTCGATACTCCTATGTATGATCCGAGTAGTCCCGACTCTCACTTTGGTGTAACTTTAAATAATTTTGAAAATGAAAATATTAAAGGTTTAGAGGGTTTACATTTCCATAATTTATGTGAATTAAATGCAGATGCACTTGAGAGAACATTAAAAGTTTTTGATAAAAAATTTGGAAAATATTTACCACAAATGAAATGGGTAAACTTTGGTGGAGGACATCATATAACCAGGGGAGATTATAATGTTGATTTACTTTGTAAATTAATTATTGATTTTAAGAGTAAATATCCAAATTTGAAAGTATATCTTGAGCCTGGTGAAGCTATCGCTCTAAATGCAGGAGTACTGGTAGGGGAAGTTGTTGATATTTTTAAGAATAATAAAAATATTGTGGTACTTGATGTTTCTGCGACAACGCACATGCCTGATGTATTAGAAATGCCATACTTACCGACGATATTTGGTGGAGTTGTTGCAAAAGTGGATACTTTGGATAATTATCGTCTTGTAGGACCTAGTTGTTTGACTGGGGATGTCATAGGTGAGTATTCATTTGTAAAATCACTTGAGATAGGACAAAAGATTATATTTATGAATATGGCTATATATACAATGGTAAAGAATAATACCTTTAATGGTGTAAATCTTCCAAATATTGCTACTTTAGATAAAAAAGGTAGAATTAAAATTATTAAAAAATTTGGATATACTGATTTTAAAAATAGGTTATCGTAATGTATAAATTATAATATGAAGAAAAAAATAATAAAAATTGGTTTAATACAGAATTCAGTATCAAATGATCTTTCTTTTAATTTAAAAAAGACATTTAAGATGGTTGAGACTGCAGCAAAAAAAGGTGCAAAAATTATTTGTTTACAAGAGTTGTATAAAACACCATATTTTCCACAACATAAAAATGTTAAGATTGATTCATATTTAGAAGTTATACCAGGAGAGTCTACTTTTGTTTTTAAAGAATTAGCAAAAAAATATAGCTGTTCTATTATTCTTCCTATATATGAAAAAGCAAAAAATGGTAAATTATATAATACTATTGTGGTATTAAATGAAAAGGGAGAGATTCAACCTTCATATAGGAAACTTCATATTCCTCACGATCCAGGTTTTTATGAAAAAGATTACTTTTACGAAGGTGATAATGGTTATCAATTATTTAAATACAAAGATATAAATTTTGCTGTATTGATATGTTTTGACCAATGGTTTCCTGAAGCAGCAAGAATGGTAAAACTTTCAGGTGCTGAAATAATTTTTTATCCTACAGCTATTGGTAATATTATCGGAAATAAACCTATTGATGGAGACTGGCATGATGCATGGGAAACAATTATGAGAGGTCACTCTATTGCAAATAGTCTTCCTGTGGTGGCTGTAAATCGTACAGGCATCGAAGATAAAATTAATTTCTGGGGTCAGTCTTTTATTACTGATTCATTTGGAAAGGTTTTAAAAAGAGCAAGTAGTAAAAAAGATGAAGTAATTATCAATACACTTGATTTGGCAATGAATGACTATATTAGTAATGATTGGGGGTTCATGAGAAACCGTAGGCCTGATACCTATAAAAAAATAACTGATAGAATTATCAAATAATATATTTCTTTTAAATAATATAATGATTGAAACCCTCAAAGAACTAGGATATTATATGCCCGCTGAATGGGAAAAGCATTCAGCTGTTTGGCTTGCATGGCCATATGGTGATATAACTTTTCCAAATATTTTGGAAGAAATAGAAAAGACTTATTGTGAAATTATAAAAACAATACTCAAGAGTGAAGAAGTTAAATTAATTGTTTTAAATGATATAGAAAAGAAAAGAATAGAAAATATATTTAATGATTATGGAATTCAAACCAATAAAATTACTTTTTTTATACAAGATTATGCTGATGTTTGGACAAGAGACTATGCTCCAATAACTATTATTAATAAACAAAATATTAAAACTTATCTTAAATGGAATTATAATGCTTATGGTAGAGAAGATGATCTACTTTTTAGTGATTTGTTAAAAGACGATAAGGTCTTTTTAAGTATTTTAAATAAACATAATATTGAATTCTATCAAATGAGTATGGTTTTAGAGGGTGGAGCTATTGAGTCAAATGGAAGGGGAACTTTGTTAACAACAGAACAAACACTATTAAATCATAATAGAAATGGTAATTTAACTAAATTAGAAATAGAAAATAATTTAAAAAATAATTTAGGGGTAGAAAATATTATATGGCTTAAAAATGGTCTTACGAATGATCATACTGATGGACATATAGATGAAATAGCTCGTTTTGTGAACTTTAATACTATTGTGTGTGCATACGAAAATGATATAAATGATCCCAATTATCATATTCTTGATGAAAATTATAAAATTTTATGTAATTCATATGATCAGGATGGAAATAAATTTAATATTATTAAACTTCCAATGCCACATATGAATTATAGTGATGGAGAAAAAGCTCCAGTATCTTATACTAATTTTTATATTGGTAATTCAATAATTTTAATGCCTTTTTTTAATGATGAAAATGATATAAATGCTAAAAATATTTTACAATCTATTTTTTTAGATAGGTTAGTTGTTCCTGTAGATTGTTCTAGAATTATTATTGGTGGAGGTGCACTTCACTGTATAACGATGCAAGAATATATATAATATATTTTATTCTTAATTTATAAAAAATAATATATTATGTTTATAATGTATTAAGTGATATAATCTATTCATAAATATTTGTAAATTAATTTATGGAAAAAGAACTAATTATAAAAATATTAGAATATTCAATTCATTCTCCTTCTACTCACAATACCCAACCTTGGCTTTTTAAGATCTTGTCAGAGGGTGTTTCAATATATTTTGATGAAAAATTATTTTTACCTGAGGCTGATAAGGATGGTAGAGATTTATACATAAGTTTTGGTTGTTTGATTGAAAATATAATTATCTCTTCAGGACATTTTGGTTTTGAAGTAAATGTTTCTACTTTCTTTAAAAACGATAATCATATAGTTGATATTGTATTTACTAAAGATAATTTAAAAATAAATAATTATAATAACAATGAAAAATTATTTAATACAATATTGAAAAGAGTTAACTCAAGGGGTAAGTTTAAAGAAGAAGATATTTTCAATAATGTTACATTAATTATTGAAGATAGTATTGTTGAACTTAATGCTTGTGATTGTTCTCTAACCATTTTAGACGATAAAGAAGATATAAAAAGCATGGCTGAGCTTACTCGTGAAGCAATGCATTTAGCTTACAATAAGTCATCATTTCGTAGAGAAGTGTCACATTGGATGAATAGCAATCTTTCTTTTAAAAAAGAAGGAATTCCAGGTTATGCTCTTAAGTTACCATTGGTTCTTTCATTAATCATTCCATTTATTATTCGTTATTTTGATATAGGTAAGTTATTAGGAAGATTAAATTTTGAAAGCATTAAATCGTCACCTTTGATTTTTGTATTCTCTTCAAAAAATAATTTAAAAAATGATTGGATAAACATAGGTATATATGCAGAGAAATTTATGTTATTATTACAATCTGAAGGTTACCAAACATCAATTTTTGTAGGTTCTATTGAAATCAGTGATTTATATAAAGAAGTTAGTATTTTGACTAAAATAAAAGAAGGTAGACCTCAATTTATATTTGCAGTTGGGCATATAGATGGAAAACATAAAACTACACCTAGGCATAAATTAGAAGATAAATTAATAGTATAATAATTAATATATGGAATATGATTTAAATAAACCAGTAATTTTTCATCTGAGTAAAAATAACGAAAGAAAGGAATTTGTAAATTTTAGAAAAAATAATCCTAATATTATTTATATAGATACCTTAGGGGAACAAGAGCACGAGCTTGATTTAATTAATAATCCATTATTAATTTCTCATTCAAGCTTAAGTGCTGATAATAAAAGTCCAGTTAAGGATGATTATGGAGTCTGGGTTTTTTATCCTTGGAAAAATACGGCCGTTAGAATTTTGGAAGTCGATAAATATTCTACACTTCGATTATCTAGAAATCACAATTTGATTACTTCCGATGAAGAAAATATTTTAAAAAAAGCAAAGATTGGTATTGCTGGTCTTAATGTTGGAAATCCAGGTGCTGTATGTCTTGTTTTAGAAGGTATAGGTGAATCAATTAAATTAGCTGATTTTGATTCTCTTTCAGTATCAAATTTAAATAGGTTTAGAGCAGGTTTACCAGATATAGGGATAAATAAAGCAATTTTATCTGCAAGGCAAATGCTAGAAATTAATCCATTTTTAAATTTAGAAATATATGAAGATGGTATAACTCCTGCTAATATGGATACTTTTTTGAACTCACCAAAGATTGATATTTTAGTTGAAGAAACTGATAATTTAAAATTAAAAATACAAATAAGAAGATTGGCAAAAAAACTTCAAATCCCAGTCTTAATGGTGACAGGGAATGGAGAAGATATTATTGTTGATGTAGAAAGATATGATTTAAATAAAAATCTTAAAATTCTTTCTGGGTACTTACCGGATGATATAATAAATAAAATTGAAGCAATTCAAAAAGGTCAAGGTACTTATGAAGAAAGGATAATGCTTGCTAGAGATTTCATGGGGAAGGAATATCTAGATTCAAGATTAGTAAAATCATTCAAAGAGGTAGGAAGAACATTAGCAGGTATACCACAATTAGCTGAATCTTCCTTTTTAAGAGGGGCTGCAATGTGTTATTTTACTAAACATATTTTATTAAATCATAAAATATTATCAGGTAGGTATAAAGTTTCAATTAAAGGAGTTAAAATAAATTAAATTTTTATGATTAAAGAAATTAATGTAAAAAAATATAAGGCATATGCAGGACATGAAAAAGTTTTTTATTTTGAAGATAAACCAACAAAATTAAAAGGTTTTATTGCTTGGCACAATACAAAGTTTGGTCCTGCCACAGGAGGGACACGATTGTATCCATATATTTCAAAAAGTTTTGCGATTGATGATGTTTTACGTCTATCTGAAGCTATGACGTATAAATGTGTTATGGCAGGTGTTCCATTTGGTGGTGGTAAAAATGTTATTATTGGTAATGTAAATTTTAAAAATAAAAGATTTTTATCGGCATATGCTAAAATAATAGATTCATTTAATGGAAAATGTACTACAGGTACTGACGTAGGAATTTCAGATTTGGATACTGAATATATGTCAAAAATTACTCCATATATACTAAAAGGTAATGGTGGTGATACAACTACTTCAAATATGGCATCTTATGGAATATATACAGGTATTAAAACTAGTATCAAATTATTATTACCAGGAAAGAAAAATAAAGATGTGCATATTGCTATAAAAGGAATTGGAAAAATAGGTTTAGAGTTAGTTAGGTTATTTAATAATGATGGTTTCATTATTACAGTTGCTGATAAAGATAAAAATCAAATAAAAAAAGTTAATAAGTTATATTCAAATGTTAATGTTGTAAATTATAAGAATATACACAAGATTAATGTAGATGTATATTCTCCTTGTGCTATGGGAAAAGAATTCAATAAAAAAAATGTTAATGAGCTAAATTGTAAAATAATAGCAGGAGGAGCCAACAACCAACTAGATGATGATTCAATAGCACAAAATATTCAAAACAAAAATATTTGGTATATTCCTGATTATGTAATTAATGCTGGTGGGTTAATACAGATAGTTGATGAACTTGATACACTAGGATACAATAGTAAGAGAGTAGAACAAAGAATATTAAATATTAGTAAAAATATTAAAAAAATAATTAATAAATCAAAAAAAGAAAATATAAATACTTTAAAAGCTACGAAAGAAATCATTCAAAACAAACTATATGGGGAAAAAAGATAATCTAATTTTATTAAATGCTTTAAGAATATTTAAAAACACTTCTGAAAATGTAGTAGCATATAAGAAGTTTTTAAAATTAAATAATATTGAGCCTACTAAAATAATTAATAGTGCTGATTTTAGATATATACCATTAATGGATAAATCTAATTATTTATTGAAATATAAGATAAAAGAACTTGTACCTTTTTCTAAATTACCTCCAATATTTTCTTCTAGTTCTGGTTCATCAGGTCATCCATATTATTGGCCTAGGGGGAACGAGCAAGAAGAAAAAAGTATTAATTTGCATAAAATTATTTTAAAAAATATTTTTAAAATAAATAATAAAAATACATTAGCCATAATTTGTTTTTCTATGGGTAATTGGGTAGCTGGAACTTACACATTTTCAGCTTTAAAAGCAATTGCAAACGATAAAGATTTTAATTTATCAATTATTACACCGGGAATAGATAAAAATGATGCAGTTTCAGTTCTAAAGAATTTTTCAAAGAATTTTGATTCTGTTGTAATGTTTGGTTATCCACCATTTTTAATGGATATTGTTTTAGAATCAAAAGAAATAGGTGTTGATTTTAGTAAAATGGATTTATATTTTGTCTTTGCTGGTGAGAATTTTTCTGAAAAATGGCGTGAAATTATTTTTAAATATGCAAATTTACCAAATAAATTAAATAGAAGTGTTTCTATATATGGAACAGCCGACGCAGGTGCTTTAGGTCATGAAAATCCTTTTACTATTTTAATTAGAAAATTGGCATCAAATAATATAGATTTTTGTAAAGATTTAGTTGGTTATAATTCATTTATTCCTACGATTATTTCTTATAATCCGATAGAAACATATTTTGAGTCAATAAATGGTCAACTTGTATTTACTAATAATTCAGGTATTCCACTTGTTAGATATAATATTAAAGATCAAGGTATTATACTTACTTATAAAGAGATTTCAGTGATAATGAAAAAACATAAATTATTAAAATATTTAACAAAAGATATTAGTAAATGGAAAAATCCAGTAGTAATTTTAAAAGGAAGGAATGATGTTTCTGTAACGTTTTATGGTTTAAATATATATCCAGAGAATATTAAAGCAGGATTAGAGGATTCTAAGGTTTCGGATATGGTTACAGGTAAGCATATCATTATTAAGGATTTAACAAATAATCTTATTGATCAAAAGTTAAAAATATTTATTGAACTTAAATCAAATACAGTATTAAATAATAATATAAAAAAATTAATTTCTGATACAATTTTAGAAAATTTATTGAAACTTAATACTGAGTATAGAAAATTATATAATTCTATTGGTAGTAAATCGATTCCAGAGATAACACTTTTGGAGAATGGACATGAGCAATTTATTATTAAAAAATCCAAATATAACTGGCTTTCAAAAGTATAATTTATGAACATTGAATTTATATTTACATTAGTAATTAGTTTTTTAATTTTTTATATCGGAATTATTACCGTATTTCACAATAGAAAAGATGTAACTAGTAATTTTTTTGCTTTAATAAGTTTATCAACAGTTATATGGGCTTTTTCAAATTATTTTTCACTTAAATCTATATTATTTCCAACTTTATTTTGGTCTAGACTAGTTTTATTTTTTGCGGTTCCACATATTTTATTATTTTACTTTTTTATTAATAATTTTCCAGCACCCACTCTTGTTATACCAAAGAAACGTATATACATATTAAGTTCGATAGCAACTATTATTATGTTATTAACTTTAACACCATATGTATTTAAAGGTTTAAATTATGATAGAGATATACCAAGTCCTACTCCAGGTGTATTAATGCCAATATTTGGATTATTTATTATCTCTTTGTTGATAGTGTGTATCGTACAAATGGTAAAAAAGTATTTATATGTTAATGTTAATGAGAAAAGATCATGGGGTGTAATGCTTTTAGGCTTTGCATTTAGTTATATTTCTCTTATTTTTACAAATTTTATTCTTGTAAATACAATTAGTGAGACAAGTTTTATATTATTTGCACCATTATTAATGTTACCATCTATACTTGGAAGTTATTATTCGATTATGAAATACAGGTTATTTAATATCAAAACTATGGCCACTGAGCTTATAGTATTTGTTTTACTTTCTGTGTCATTGATTCAAATTATTTTTTCAAATACAACTTTAATATTTATATTTAATTTATCAATATTCATAATGTTTTTGATTGCAAGTATTTTATTAATTAAAAGTGTTTATATTGAAGTAAAACAAAAAGAAAGATTACAGACTTTAAGTACCAAACTTGAGGAATCAAATATTGATTTAGAGCATGCAAATGAAAAACTTAAAGGTTTAGATAAACTTAAAACAGAATTCGTTTCCCTTGCTTCTCACCAATTAAGAAGTCCTTTAACTGCTATAAAAGGTTATGCATCTATGCTTGAAGATGGCGATTATGGGGATATAAATATTAAGGCAAAAGAAGCAATAGATCGAATATATCAATCAAGTAAGAATTTAGCCATTATTATTGAGGACTTATTGAATGTGACAAAAATAGAAGCAGGAGGTATGAAGTATGAAATGGCACCTTTTAGTTTATCGAAAGTTGGAAATGATGAAGAAAAAGATTTATCAATAAATGCAGAGAATAAAGGCCTAAAACTTACCTTTGAATCAGATGATGAAGCTTTGTGTATGGTAAATGGTGATAGAGAAAAGATAAGACAAATTATTATAAACTTTATAGATAATTCTATTAAATATACCAAAGAAGGGAGTATAAATGTTTCAGTAAAAAATAAAGATGGTAAGGTAGTATTTTGTGTTAAAGATACAGGTATGGGAATGTCGGAAGAAACAAAGAACTCTCTTTTTCAAAAATTCTCTCGTGGTGATGGTGCTCGTATGAATACTACTGGGTCTGGATTAGGATTATATCTTGCTAAAGAGATTATAAGTGCTCATGGTGGACGAGTCTGGGTGGAATCAGATGGTGTAGGTAAGGGTTCAGCTTTCTTTATGGAAATGGATGTATTTAAATAAATACAATAAATTATATTTTAGTTATTTTGTAATCATTATCTAGATCATTTATCTCATAACCTAGGTCTTTAATTTTCTGTCTATATTCATCACTTTTCTGCCAGTCTTTATTTATACGAGCTAGGTGTCTTTCTTCTGCTAGTTTTTCAATATCATTTGGTATAATATCTTCTTTGATTAAATCAAAACCTAAACCTAGAACTTTATCAAAGTCTAGTGTCGTTGCTAATTTATCTTCATTTGTTAGATTTGATTTAATCATTTCTTGAAAGGTAGCTATGGCTTTAGGTATATTCAAATCATCATTTATATCATTATTGAATCGTGTTTTGTATTCTTGATCTATACTACCTATATCCGTACCAAAAGTTTTAATTTTATTAATTAAATTATCATAACCATTTTTGGCAGATATAATTATTTCATTACTCCACTCCATTTGTTTTCTGTAATGTACAGCAAAAGTTGCAAAACGATAGACAAGAGGGTTTATGTCTTTATCGATAAATTCACTTTTTACAGTTAAGAAATTACCAGTACTTTTTGCCATTCTCTCACCATCTTTTAAATTAAGAAATGCACCATGCATCCAATAATTTACCCAAGGCATCTTTCCTGTGTATGCTTCGCTTTGAGCAAGTTCGTTTGTATGGTGTAAGTTAATAAAATCAATACCACCACAATGTATATCAAAATGTTCACTTAGATACTTTATACTCATAGCCGAGCACTCGATATGCCATCCAGGAAAACCAATACCCCAAGGACTATCCCATTCCATTTGCCTTTTTGTATCTTTAGGTGAAAACTTCCAAAGAGCAAAGTCTGTAGCATTTTCTTTTTCATTATTAATTTCTATCCTTGCACCTTCCAATAGTGATTCTAATTTTTGGTGAGAAAGCTTTGCATAATTAGAGACTTTTGATGTATTGAAGTAGATTCCATCGCTTGTTTTATAAGTGTATCCTTTCTTTTCTAATTTTTGTATCATTTCTATCTGTTCTTTTATATTATCCGTTGCTTTACAGAAAATATCCGGATAAATTATATTTAAATTAGTAAGATCTTCTTTAAATTTATTTGTATAGAATTCAGCTATTTCATAAGCAGATTTATTCTCTTTAGCTGATTCTTTTTCAATTTTATCTTCACCCATATCTCTATCACCAGTTAGATGGCCTACATCTGTAATATTCATCACGTGTTTTACATTATAGTCATTATAAAGTAAAACTCTTTTTAATATATCTTCAAATATATATGTACGTAGATTTCCAATATGAGCGTAGTTGTAGACAGTTGGGCCACAAGTATAAAGACCCACTTCTTTATCATTTATAGGTTTGAATTCTTCTTTTTCTCTTGTTAATGTATTATATATTTTTAAAGCCATATAGATATAATAAGTGAAATTAATAATAATATTAAGAATATGATAAATTTATGAATTACTTTATTTTTATTTGATAACTGGTTTTTTAATTTCTGGATTTTTTGAATATTTGTAACTAATTCATTATCAAAATTAATATATAAATTTTTCAATAAATATGCAAATAATAACCAATTACTATTTATTTTCTCATTTGATACCATATCAAGTTCCATTTCTTTAGTGAATTGATCGATAGCTGTCAAATGGGTATTATGTATTGATAAGACTAAATCATCACTTACAAAGAATATTATCTTATTATATATTGAAATGTATATATACTCATTATTTATCTCTATTTTGTCATCTATTTTAGGTGATGATAAGTAATTTTTAATTAGAGTTGGGATAGTGTACTTTTCTAATACATGTTCTATCTCTTCTTTCTTTGGTGATTCTAAATCAATCCAATTCAACTCTTTATGATTATATTTTGATATCATTTTCATATTATACAGTCCTACTTGCAATTTTGCTAACTTTTGTGTATTATAAGGGTTGTAGAAAGTTGGATAAATAAAGCTATCTACAAATATAAATATATGGTAACAGCTAAAAAAACAACAAAAAATACAAATGAAGAAAGTAAGGAATTTGCTGTAATCTTCACAGGAGGTAAGCAGTACAAAGTTGCAGTCGGAGATATTCTTAAAATCGAGAAATTAGAAGGCGAATTTGCAGTCGGAGATAAAATTACTTTTGATAAAGTCCTACTTGTAGATAATGGAGTAGACACAACTATCGGAAATCCATATATAGCTGGGGCAAAAGTAGAATCACTTTTCCAAAAAGCAGGTAAAGGTAAGACAGTCACTGTAGTAAAATATAAACAAAAGAGTAGATATTTGAAGAAGAACGGTCACCGCCAGCCTTACATAGAAGTCAAAATCTCAGCAATTAAATAATACTAAAAATAATTCAGTCCTGTAGCTTTGCTTCGGGGCTGAATTTCTATTTACTTATGTTATGCTCTATTCCTTAGCGCATTCTTAATTGTTTCGGAGTCGGAGTACTCAAGCTCGGTGCCAGTAGAAAGGCCACGACCGAGGGATACAATATTCAAATCATATTTATCTTTTAGGGGTATCAGTAATTCTCTTAAATACATGTCAGTATGTTCACCTTGAGGGTTAAGTGATAAAGCAATAATTACTTCTTTCAGATTATTTTGATTTGATTGATTATCAATATTTCTTAATAATTCTTTAGTTCGGACAAAAGTAGGTGTGTCCTTAGTAACTATTGGCACAAGTCCACCTAGTATAAAATACAAACCATTATAATTTTTACTTCTTCTAATATTCTCATAGTCAGCATCTTTCTCAACGATAAGTAGGGAAGTCTTATCTGTTTTTGTATTACTACAGTTATCACAAAGTTGATCTTGCTTTGATTGGAAGAATAGGAAACAAGAAGGACACTGGTGAATAGTATTCTTCAAATCAATAATTTTATCTCCAAGTTCTTTTACATAAGTAGGATTTTTATGTAATAAGAAGTATACAAAACGCTTGGCTTGGCGCTCACCAATTCCAGGGAATTCTTTAAAATATTCAGTTAATTTATCTATAGGATTCATATTTTTTTTATTATTGCGGAATCGAAATGTTCTTTTTCGAATGGTCTGCCCCCTAGTCCTCCCTCGTCCGAGGACCTGAGAAAAAGAATATTTCGATGTAGCTTATATTTTAAAACTGATCAATTGCTTTATTTGTAGAACTTGGTGTGAATTGATTTACTCCAGACTTATCTATTGAAACGAAAGTTGTCATCTTTTCATCAAAGTATAGATCTACTTTACCGACTGGTCCATTCCTATGTTTTTCAATTAATATCTCAGCAATATTTGTTTTCTCACTTTCATCTTTACCCTTATCTTCTCTGTGAATGAACATAACGATATCAGCATCCTGCTCGATAGAACCTGAATCTCGAAGGTCAGATAATCTAGGACGTCCTCCGCGAGTTTCAACTGCACGGTTCAGCTGTGAAAGTGCTATAACCGGTACATCAAATTCTTTTGCAAGTGCTTTAAGTGATCGTGATAATTCAGTTACTTGATTCACCATATTATCATAATTTTTTGATGTAGACATCAACTGTAAGTAGTCGACTATTATAAGTCCGATACCATGTTCGGCTCTGATGCGACGACAGACAGAGCGCATACGGACGATAGAGTTACCTGCTAAGTCATCGATGAATATAGGAGCTTTTGAAAGTAGATCAAGAGAGTCACGTATTTTAGCGAATTCACTTTCAGAAGTAAGATTACCAGTTCGAAGATTCCAAGCATTTACTCTAGCTTGAGCGGCAAGCATTCTGTCTACTAACTGTTGAGTACTCATTTCAAGAGAAAAGATAACTACAGGAGTACCATGATTAAGTGCAGCTTGACGAGCGATATCTAAAGCTAAGGTTGTCTTACCCATAGAAGGACGCGCAGCGAGTATTATAAGGTCAGACTTTTGGAGTCCAGAAAGATATTGATCAAGATCATGAAAGCCAGTAGGCACACCACGAAGCTCACCTTTACTCTCATGAAGTTTCTCAAGTCTCTCCCATGCTTCAGGTAGACTATCTTTTATAGAAGTAAAAGCATGCCCCGACATGTTATTGTTTATACCCATCATTCTTTTCTCTGCTTGATCAAGAATTTCAAAGACATTTTCTATCTCTTCAGTAAAACCTAATTCGGAAATATCAGAACCAGCATCTACTATTTTTCTTAATAAATGCTTTTGCGAGACTATATCAGCATAGTATTTAATATTTGTAGAAGCGGGGACAGAGTTACTCAAATCTGTAAGATAGCTATTCCCACCGATAGAATCAAGCATACCTTTCTCTTTAAGTTTATGTGAGACAGAAAGTAGATCTATAGGATCACCTTTACTTGACAACTCAAGCATAATTTTGTAAATATTTGAATGTTTTGCAACATAAAATGAGCTTTCATTTATAATATCGTTTATCTCGTGTATTGCACCAGGACGGAGCATTATAGACCCCAAAACTGCTTTTTCCCCATCGATACTTTGGGGAGGAATACGTATATTTGAACTTTTGTTTATAGCCATAAGAGTCATTGTAACATTTGTGGAGATAGTATCAAACTTGCATTTACTTATAAGTATGTGTGTAAAATGTGCAAAACTATTAATATTTTGGTATAATTATATATATGAAAAATATGAATGAAATAGTACTTACAGGGGATCGTCCTACAGGCAGACTGCATTTAGGTCATTTCGTAGGGTCTATACAGAATAGGATTAAACTTCAAAACGAGTCAAGTAAATCTTTTTACATGGTTGCAGATATTCAAGGACTTACTGATAATGCGAATAATCCACAAAAAGTTAGAGATAATGTTATTGAGGTCGCCCTTGATAATTTGGCTTGTGGTGTTGATCCTAAAAAAACAATAATGTTTATACAATCTGAAGTTCCTGAAATAGCAGAACTTACAGTTATATTTTTAAATTTAGTTACCCTTGCTAGACTCAAAAGAAATCCAACAGTAAAAAATGAAATAAAACAAAAAGGTTTTAATGAAGATGTACCTGCTGGTTTTCTTTGTTATCCTATTTCACAAGCAGCTGATATATTATTTTGTAAAAGTAGTTTAATACCTGTAGGTGAAGATCAGCTTCCTGTGATAGAGCAAGTGAATGAAATTGTAGATACTTTCAATCGTTATTACGGAAAGGTATTTAATAAAGTAAAACATTTAGTAGGTGACACTCCGCGTCTTATCGGCATTGATGGTAATTCTAAGATGGGTAAATCTTTAAATAATGGAATTTATCTTTCAGATAGTTTAAAAGAAATTACTCAAAAAGTGATGAGTATGTATACAGATCCGAAACACATACACGTAGAAGACCCTGGTAATGTAGAAGGGAATGTTGTTTTTTCTTATCTTGATATTTTTGATTCAAATAAAAAAGAAATAGCAGAATTAAAAGAAAAATATAAAAAGGGAGGTTTGGGTGATGTAGTAATAAAAAAGAGATTAATAAATGTTCTTGAAGAAATAATTTCACCTATTCGAACAAAAAGATTAGAATTAGAAAAAAATCCAGAATTAGTTATGAAGATTTTAGAAGACGGAACAAAAAAAGCACGTATTGTAGCAAAAGAAACAATGGCCGAAGTAAGAAAAGCTATTAGAATTAATTATTTTTAATTTATGAAATATATATTTGCGATAATTTTAGTTGTATTAAATATAGTAAATATACCTTTGAGTATGTTATATATGGCAGTTCAAAAGTGGTATTTACCAATGTGGAAGAAAGATAAAGTTATATATTTTGCATTTGCACCTTTTTATTGGATTTTAGTTGGTCTGACCTTTATATTTGGATATCCTTGTGAAAAGATAGGTGGATTAGTTCATTAGAATAATATTTGCTTGAAAAGTTAAATATGGTATTATAAGATTACAACCTTAGAACCAGCTGACACTGGGGAGGTGAGAGAAGAAAATGATTCAAAATCTATTTATTAAGAGATAATGAGACATAGTAGAACTCTCCGTATACTTGCGTTAAAAGTAAATTAAGTTAAAAGTAGGGTGGCACCGCGAAAAGAAATCGCCCCTGCAAATTTATCAATGTGATAAGTTTTCAGAGGCGATTTTTTGTCTCTAGTTGTGGTATAATTATCAAGTTTGATATTATATTTCAATATTATTAATTAATATTTTATATTATGCGTACATATATTAAAAATTTAAAAGATTTTATAGGTGAAAGTGTAAGTATTTCAGGGTGGGTAGATGTAAGACGTGATCAAGGAAAAATGATTTTCTTAGATTTTCGTGATATGACAGGTATTGTTCAGGGGGTTATATTACCAAACTATACTGAAACTTTAGAAATTGGAAAAACATTAAGAAATGAATATGTGGTTAAAGTTGAGGGAAAAGTAAATAAAAGGCCAGAAAGAAATATAAAAGAAGGTATTTTAAATGGTGATTTAGAATTAGAAATTATTGAAATAAAAGTTTTAGCAGAAGCTGCATCACTTCCTTTTGATTTATCATTATCTGGATATAATCTAGAGTTAACTACAGAACTTGATAATAGATCATTAGTGTTAAGGCAACCTAAAGTTCAAGCAATATTTAAAGTTAGTGAGACAATAATAGACTCTTTTCGTGAATTTATGAAACAAAATATGTTTTTTGAATTTCAAGCTCCAAGTATTGTACCAGCAACTGCTGAAGGTGGGGCAGAAGTTTTTCAAGTAGATTATTTTGGAAAGAAAGCATATCTTTCTCAATCACCACAACTTTATAAACAAATAGTTATGTCTGCTTTTGAAAGATGTTTTTCTGTGAATAAAGTTTTTCGTGCTGAACCTTCTTCAACTACAAGACATTTAACAGAAGTTGTTTGCCTAGATGCTGAAATGGGTTTTATTGAAACATGGAGAGATGTTCGTGATATGGTAGAAGAAACTTTTAGATATATTTTAAAACAAGTTGAAAATAAAAATGCTCAACATTTAAAATTGTTAAATGTAGAACTTCCAGTAATGATAGATAAAACACCTACTTATTCCCTAAGAGAAGTTCAGCAAAAGATTTTTGAAATAAATGGACGAGATGTTCGTGGTGATAAAGATACTAACCCGCAAGACGAAAGAGAGATATGTGAAATTGTGAAAAAGGAAACTGGTTCAGACTTTGTATTTATTTATGGTTATCCAACTCGTAAAAAACCTTTTTATGTATATCCAAATCCAGATGAACCAGAGTATAATGAAGGTGTGGACCTCATTTGTCGTGGAGTAGAGTGGCTTTCAGGAGGACGAAGAATAAATAATTATGATCAACTAAATGAACATGTAAAAATTTGGGGTATGGATCCTAATAAAATAAGGATGTTTTTAGAAGCATTCAAATATGGTGTACCACCAGAAGGAGGTTTTTCATTTGGAGCAGAAAGAATTACTATGCAATTACTTGGATTAAAAAATATTCGTGAAGCTACAATGTTTCCAAGGGATATGAACAGAATTGATGAAAGATTAACAGATGAAGGTTATTAATAATATTATATTTAATGTCGGATATTATTCCACAATATAAAGTAAAACAGGGTACATTCGAAGGACCACTCGATGTGTTGCTTTCTTTGATCGAGGCTAGGAAGTTATTCGTGAATGAAATATCTTTATCTGAAGTTACAAATGATTATATTATTTACGTAAAGTCACTTTCTGAAAGTGATAAGAATATTAATGATGTATCTTACTTTGTTTTTATCACTGCTACCTTGGTACTTATCAAATCAAAATCCCTACTCCCAAATCTTGCTCTTACAGAAGATGAGAACGAAAAGATCATCGATCTTGAATCTAGACTTAAACTTTATCAAATAATAAAGAATGCAAGTGTAGATATAAAGACAAATTTTGGTACTCAAATAATTTTTAGCCCTATAGAGCATGTATGGAATGAACCATTATTTTCTCCCGACCCTCTTATCTCTGTCTCTAATGTTGCGAATTCAATTCAAGATGTATTAGCTCAAGTACCGAAAAAAGAGATAAAACTTCCTCAAATCGAAATTAAAAAAATAATAAATATCGATGCCGTTATAAATAGTCTTACGGATAGGATACAGATTGCTATGAATCTTTCTTTTAGAGAATTCTCCAAAAGTCATGGTGCCGCGAATAAGGAAGAAATGAAAGTACATATTATTGTTTCATTCTTGGCTATGTTAGAATTAGTTAGAGAAGGATTGATAGATGTTATACAGAATGCTTCTTTTGAAGATATTGAGATAAATAAGCAAACATTATTAGAGTAATATAAATAAATCAAGCTTAACATAATTTCGACTTGTATTAAAATATAAATTATATGTCTATAGAATTAGAATCAAAAATTGAAGGTTTACTTTTTTATAAAGGAGAAGATCTCTCTATAAGTAAACTTGCTGAACTACTTGAATCAACGAATGAAGATATAGAAAATGCAATAAATAAACTTAGAGAATCATTAGTAAATAGAGGTATATTACTAATACAAAAAGATGACAAAGTATTGCTAGGCGTATCAAGTGATTTATCACCTCTGATAGAGAAAATTCGAAAAGAGGAGATAACAAAAGAACTTTCGAAAGCATCACTTGAAACTCTTTCTATTATTCTATATAAGAATGGTGTTTCTCGAAGTGATATAGACTATATACGTGGAGTAAATTCTAGTTTTATACTCAGAAACTTACTTGTGAGGGGATTAGTTGAAAAAGTAGTAGATGTAAAAGATAGTAGAAAAATACTTTATCGTCCCACCTTTGATACTCTGTCATATATGAATATAACTTCTATAGATCAATTACCCAACTATGAACAAGTGGTATCTTCATTAACAGGTGTGATTAATCAAAACGAAAACAATGTCTAATGCTATCAAAATATTTTTGCCGGCAATTATAAGTTTTATTATTGGTCTCTTGCTTACACCGATTGCAACTCATTACTTTTATAAGTATAGAATGTGGCGAAGAGTTCCAAGAGAGAATAATATTCCTGAAAAAGAAGTAACTGGTTTTAATAAAATTCATGATAGTAATGCTGAAACTTCTACTCCTCGTACAGGAGGGATGATAATCTGGATTTCAGTTATTTTTACCTTAGCATTTGTGGGACTAATCGATTATTTTTTTGTTAGTAGTTTATCAAATAAGATGTATTTTATAAGTAGAAGTGAAACCTTACTCCCATTCTTTACTTTGATTGTTGCTTCACTTATAGGATTAGGGGATGATTTCTTGCAAATATTTGGGAAAGGGAAGTGGAGTACTGATCCTATAATTCTAAGATATATTAAAATAATAATAATTCTTTCATTGGGCTTATCTATAGGACTTTGGTTTTATTTTAAACTTGGTATGACGGATCTTTATATCCCTTGGTATGGGTTTATGAATTTGGGATTATTATTCATACCCTTCTTTATGTTCATAATGGTCTGCTTATGGTCTACTAGTGTGATAGATGGCATAGATGGACTTTCAGGTGGTATACTCGCTTCTATATTTACAGCTTATAGTCTGATAGCCTACTTTAATAGCCAACTATATTTAGCTACTTTTTGTGCTGTTATTACTGGTGCGACGCTTGCATTTCTTTGGTATAATATACCTCCTGCGAGATTTTATATGGGTGAATCTGGCATGATTGGACTCACTGTAACTCTATCTGTTATTGCATTTTTAACTGATACAGTTTTACTTTTGCCTATTATTGCATTTCCACTTTTTATTACATCACTTTCAGATATTATACAAATAGGATCAAGAAAGTTTCGTAATGGCAAAAAAGTCTTTTTATTTGCACCACTTCATCATCATTTCGAAGCACTAGGTTGGCCAAAATATAAAGTGACGATGCGTTACTGGATAGTAGGAATTATAACCGCAATACTTGGTGTTATAATTACTATTTTAAATTAAATATATTTTGATGAATAATAATAAAATAGATAAAATATTTTTAGGAATAGTGTTTTCACTTATAATTATAGGGATTATAATGTTTATTTCTGCTTCTTTAGGAATATTGAATAAGAATGAATCAAAATTTTATGCTGTTATTTCAAATCAATTAATATTTGGATTATTTGGTGGGCTAGTGACCCTCTACTTTGGGTTAAGAATTCCTTATAAATTTTGGCGTCAATATTCTTTAATTATTTTTATTATTTCTATTATTATTACTACTTTAGTCTTTGTTCCAGGTTTAGGATTTGCGCACGGAGGATCAAGGAGATGGATAAATATTTTTGGTATATCATTTCAACCTGTGGAATTACTTAAAATAGGATTTATTGTTTATTTCTCAGCTTGGCTTTCTTGGGCAAAAAATAGAGTTAAAGATTTTAAGTTTAGTCTTTTACCCCTTATTATACTTCTTGGAATTATTGCTATTATTTTAAGTAAACAGCCTGATACAAAAAGTTTGATACTTATTACTGGTACTGGTCTTGTAATGTTATTTGTATCTGGAGCCCAATGGAAATATATTTTAGGAATGATCGTTGTTAGTATTTTAGCTTTTATCATTTTAGCTTTCACAACTCCATATCTTAGAAGTAGAGTAAATACTTTTTTACATCCGAATATAAATAGTAGCACTTCTTCATATCAAATTCAACAATCACTTATTGCCATTGGTTCAGGTGGAGTAATAGGAAGAGGTTTAGGACAAAGTATACAAAAATTTAATTATTTACCTGAACCACAGGGAGACTCTATATTTGCAGTTGTTGGTGAAGAAATGGGTTTTATTGGATCGGTGTTAATTATATTATTATATGTAGCTTTTGCTATGAGAGGGTATCGTATAGCTCATTATGCTCCTGATTCTTTTAGTAAATTATTTGTAATTGGTACAATTACACTAATTACAGCTCAATCATTTATGAATATCGCATCTATCGTAGGTGTATTTCCACTTACAGGTGTTCCTCTTGTGTTTATGTCTCATGGTGGTACGGCACTTCTGTTGGATATAGGTCTTATGGGAGTAATATTAAATATTTCTAAATTTCAAAAGAAATAATTATTGAAAAATAAAATTATATAATATATAATTTAAATATATGAAAATATTACTCACAGGCGGAGGAACAGGGGGGCACTTCTATCCATTGATAGCAATTGCAGAAAAGTTAATTGAAGTTACTGACAAGGAAAAGATTATAGATTTGAAGCTTTTTTATATGTCAGATGCACCATACGATAAGCATATGCTTTTTGAGAATGGTATTACTTTTGTACAAGTTCCATCCGGTAAAATGAGAACTTACTTTTCAATAAAAAATTTTTTCGATATATTTAGTACAATGACTGGGATGTTCTTTGGTTTACTCAATATGTTTTTTATATATCCTGATATTGTTATTTCTAAAGGCGGTTATGCAGCTTTCCCAGCAGTATTTGCTGCAAAGTTGCTTCGTATACCTGTCATAGTTCATGAGTCTGATTCATACCCAGGAAGATTAAATGTATGGACTGCAAAGTTTGCAAGAAAAGTTGCTATATCTTGGCCTGAAGCTATTGAGTACTTACCTAAAGATAAGACTGCGCTTACTGGTCAACCAATAAGAAAGAATATCCTTCATGGTGATCCTGTAGGAGCCTATGAATTCTTTAAACTTAGTTCTGATTTACCTGTGATATTGGTTATTGGTGGTTCATTAGGAGCAGAAATAATTAATAATATTATTATTGATGTTATTCCTGATTTACTTTCTAAATATCAAATAATTCATCAAACAGGTTTAAATAATATAGAGGATGTAAAGGGTAGGTCTAATCTTGTGATGGAGAATAATAAAAATATTTCTAGATATGTACCGATTCCATATTTGAATAACTTGTCTACTCGGATGGCTGCAGGGATTGCAACGTTAATAATTTCAAGAGCAGGTTCTGCAATATTTGAAATAGCCTCATGGGGAATTCCATCAATTATTATTCCAATTACAAATTCAAATGGTGATCATCAGAGAAAGAATGCATATAACTATGCTAGGACTGGTGCTTGTGAAGTCATAGATGAAGCTAATCTTACACCACATCTTCTTATCTCTGAAATTGATAAAATTATGAATAGTCAAGATAAATTAACTAAAATGAAGAGCAATGCTTTATCTTTTTCTAGTCCACTTGCTGCTGAAAAGATAGCAGAAGAAGCTATTAAGATTGCATTAACACACGAATCATAGTATAAATAATTCATATGGAAAATATAGATAAAAAAGTAATTACACGTTTCGCTCCATCTCCTACAGGTTTTATGCATATTGGTAATGTTCGTACTGCTATTTATGATTGGGCATGTGCAAAGAAAAATAATGGTACTTTTATACTAAGAATTGAGGATACAGATAAAGCTCGTGAGGTTGAAGGATCAATTGAACATATTATAAAATCTCTTAAATGGTTAGGTCTAAATTGGAATGAGGGCCCTGATATAGGTGGACCAAATGCTCCATATAAACAATCAGAAAGGTTAGAATCATATCTTAAATATGCCAAAATTCTTATTGATAAAGGTTTTGCTTATGCTGATCCATATACAGAAGAAGAAGTTGAAATAATGCGCAAGAAAGCTGAAGAAGAAAAAAGACCATTCTTATATAGAGATCATAGGCCAGAGAATCCACCAATTTGGGATGGGACTAAGCCCCTTCGTTTTAAGGTAAAAGATATTAAAAGTTATGAATGGGATGACTTAGTACGTGGGCATTTAAAAGCAGGGCATGAAGCACTTGATGATTTTATTCTGATAAAAAGTGATGGGTATCCAACTTATAATTTTGCTCATATAATTGATGACTTGGAAATGGGTGTAACGCATATTTTAAGAGGGGATGAATTCATCGCTTCTACTCCGAAATTTCTTTCTGTTTATGATGCTCTTGAGATAAAAAGGCCTGAGTTTGTAATACTTCCTCCGATTATGGGAACAGATGGTAGAAAGAAAATGGGTAAAAGAGATGGAGCGAAAGATGTATTAGAATATCAAAAAGAAGGATATTTACCTGAAGCTATGATAAATTATCTTGCATTAATAGGTTGGAGTCCCGTAGATGAAAAAGAAATATTTAGCCCAAAAGAATTAATTGAATTATTTGATATAAATAATATTCATATAAGTGGTGGTAAATATAATGATGAAAAACTTGATTGGGTAAATAAAGAACATATTAAAAGATTACCGTCTGACGTACTTGAAAAATATGTTTTTGAATGGTTACCAGTGGAACTTCAAAATAAGAAAATTATTCCTTTGATAGTTGAAAGAATTTCAAAGTTTGGTGATATTAAAATTATGCTTGAAGGTGGAGAACTTGATTTCTTTTATAAAGATCCTATATATACGAAAGATAAACTAATATATAAGACTACAACACCAAAGCAAACTTTAAAGAATTTAGAAGAGGCTAAGGGTGCTCTTGTTATGACAGAAGAGTCTGAATTTACTAAAGAAAATATTAAAGCTATTCTAATGGAGCTATCAGACAAACTTGAGAATAGGGGGCAACTACTTCACCCTATGCGTTTTGCATTTTCAGGGTTAGATAAATCCCCAGATCCATTCATATTGTCTGAAATACTTGGCAAAAGTGAAACTATCCATCGTTTAGACAATGCTATTTCGTTATTAAATGAATAATATAGTATAATAATGAAGATAATGAGAAATATTATTTTCAAAACATTTATAATTGTATTTTTAGTATTTATATATTCTTCTTATATATCTGCACAAACAGCAGATGATTTGAAGGTACAGATAAATAATACAAATGATCAAATAGAAAAGTTAAATAATGAGATAAAGGTTCTTTCTTCGCAAATAGCTATTACCAGTGAAGAGAAAAATACTCTTGCAAATGCAATTAAAGACTTAACATTAAAAAAGAATAAATTGATAAAAGAAAGGGAGAAGACAGAAAAGAAGATTTCAGCTACAGGCTTGATAATACAAACAATAAGTAATGAAATAGATAATAAAAAAGAAACTATAGATAAATCCAAAGAATCAATAGCAACCTTGATTAAATCATTATACCAGAATGATGATGCGACTATATTGCAGAATATATTATCTCAAGATAATTTAAGTGATATAAGTAGAGAATATAATGATATAGTAGGATTAAATAAGGAAATTGGTGAAAATATAGATATCATTTCGACAGAGAAAGATAATTTATCTAAATCAAAGAATAAAAAAGAAGAAGAGAAGAAGGCCTTAACTGTACTTAAGAAAGATCTCATAACTAAAGAATTAGAAATATCACAAAATAAAAAAGAAAAAGATAGTCTGTTAGCAGAGACAAAAAATAAAGAATCAAATTATAAGAAATTGCTATTAGAACAGCAAAAAAGGAAAGAAGCTTTTGAGAAATCACTCGAAGATTATGAAGCACAATTGCAATTTATTCTTAATCCTAAAATTCTTCCAAAAGAAGGTTCCGGTGTCCTTTCTTGGCCACTTGAGAATATAATAGTGACATCTCCATTCGGGTCTAGGTGGGGGAAATTCCACTATGGTATGGATTTTAGAGCAAAAGTTGGTACTTCTGTAAAAGCTATGGCGATGGGTACAGTAGAAGGTACAGGGGATACAGATATCGCTTGTAAAGGTGCATCATTTGGAAAGTGGGTATTCATCAGATACAATAATGGTCTTTCAAGTACTTATGGTCATCTTTCTTCTATATCTGCTACTGTCGGACAGAAAGTAAATGCTGGAGATATAGTGGCATTATCAGGGAATACAGGATCATCGACTGGTCCACATTTGCATGTCGCAGTGTATGCTTCTACTGGTGTGAATGTAGATACAGTACCAAGTAAAAGTTGTGGTGGTAAAGTATTTACTCAACCTATTGCAGCTTTAAATGCATATTTAAATCCATCTTTATATTTACCTAAAATGTTAGCAAATATGATAAAGAAATAAATATATTTTAATAAATAGCAATATTATGAAACACAAAAATGTAATTATTCCTCAATATGATGTACCTGATGGATTAACCCCTCTTGAAGTTCAAGTAATTGTAAATGAAAAAATTAGCAATAAAAGTATTTCTGCAGAGTTGATATATCTTGCTAATAAGGGGTATATAAAAATAGATCAAGAATATCCAGTCTTGGAATTACACAAAGATTTTTTAAATTCAAAAAAAGATTACAAATTTACATTTTTAAAATACCCTGATGATTCATTGCCTATTTTTGATAAAGAAATTTTAAGTATGATTTTTGGGCCAAAATCAGAAATACCTAATATTGTTTATTTTTCTGATTTAAATTTTAGATTCCAAAATTCTATATACAAAATAAAAAAACAAGTTGAAGATACATTAATACAAAATAATTACTATAAAAGTTTCTTAAATTTAATGTTTGTTAGAACAGAGAAGGGTGTTTATATGAATGAATATTTATTAGGATTAAAAGAATATTTACAAATTGCTGAAAAAGATAGAATCAAATTTCATAATTCTCCCAATAAAAGACCAGAAGTATTTGAAAAATTATTACCTTTTGCTATTGTCTTAGGAGTTGAGAATTTATGGGCTAAAGAATTTGAAGATGTATATAACACTCCACCTTCTAGATACACAGGTTAAGTAGTTTATTCATTTCGGGCACAAATAAAAAAACTAGCTTTTGCTAGGTTTTTTATTTGTGCCCGAGGTGGGAATCGAACCCACATCCCTTACGAGACACGATTTTAAGTCGTGCGCGTATACCAGTTCCGCCACTCGGGCAAATAAAACTATTAAGTTTTTAAACACCATTTGCCTTCATGACGGACCTCCTCCTTCTAGTCGGATATATTATGAAGAAGTTCATAATATATCCACTCGGGTATTAATCCACTCCTATATAATTACATAATTTCCAAATTTTTACAAATTTTGCTATAGTATAAGCATGTCAAAAGAATATATAACAACAATAGGGCTTGAAATACATGCCGAGCTTAATACAAATTCTAAAATGTTTTGTGGCTGTTTGAATAATCCAGATGAAACAAAACCAAATGTAAATATATGTCCTGTGTGTATGGCTCATCCAGGGACTTTACCTGTAATTAATAAAAAGGCTATGGAAAGTGTCGTAAAAGTCGGATTAGCTATCGGGGCAAATATTGCTGATTTTACTGAGTTTGATAGAAAGAACTATTTTTATCCTGACATACCGAAAGCTTATCAGATCTCACAATTCAAATATCCCATAGTTGAGGGAGGTAAACTTAAAGGGGTGGACATAACTCGTATACACCTAGAGGAAGATACAGCGACAAGTAAACATGATAGAGGAGACTATTCACTAGTAGATTTTAATAGAGCTGGTGTGCCACTTATGGAGCTAGTAACTGAGCCAGTTATACATACTGCCAAACAGGCAGGTGACTTCGGAAGAGAATTACAGATCTTACTTAGATACTTGGGAGTATCTGAAGCAAATATGGAGAAAGGTCAAATGAGAGTTGAATTGAACATATCTGTATCAAATGATCCTGATAAATTAGGAACTAAAGTTGAAGTGAAAAATATTAATTCTTTTAGGGCTATGGAAAGAGCCGCTGAGTACGAGACAAAAAGAATGATAGATCTACTTGAGCAAGGACGAGGTGAAGAAATAGTACAAGAAACTCGTGGTTGGGACGAGAATAAACAATCAACATTTTCACAGCGTAAAAAAGAGAATGCAAATGATTATAGATACTTTCCTGATCCAGATTTACCAAAACTATTTTTGTCGAAGATTTTTGATATAGAAAAAATGCGCAAAGAACTTCCTGAGCTTCCTGAAAATAAAAGGAATAGATATAGGAATGATTTTGGAATAAAAGATGAAGACATAGAAAGTTATATCCTCGATCAAGATTTAGGTTATTGGTTTGAACAAGTAGCAAATTCTTTGAATGATAAAGACTTGCCAGCTACAGCAATTGAGAAAGCGGGAAAGATTAAAACTGCTTCAAATTACATAACTTCTGATTACTTAGGTCTTAAAAAGATAAATTCAGAAGTCCGACTTCCGAAAGTTGAAAACTTTGTAGAATTAATTAATTTAGTAACTGGTAGTGAGATATCTTCTCGTGGGGCTAAAGATATACTTGCTATAATAGTAATCAAAGATGAGTCACCAAAGAATATAGCTGTAGAAAAAGGATTGATACAAAATCACGATGAGGGAGCACTTAAAGAAATTGTCCAAAAAATTATAGACGCAAATCCTTCTGTTGTTGAGACGTATAAAGGTGGTAAAGAGAATGCCATTATGTCTTTAGTAGGGCAAGTAATGAAAGAATCAAAAGGATCTGCAAATCCAAGCTTAGTACAAAAATTACTGAAAGAATTATTAGCATAAGTATAAATTATGCACTCACTTAAAGATAAAATAATAATTGTCACAGGTGCAGCAAGAGGAATAGGTAGGTCTATTACACTTGAATGTATAAAATATGGGGCAATAGTTTTTGCTTTAGATATAAATAAATTAGATTTAGTTAAATTAAAGAATGAAATAAAAAATGATCAGATCAAGACTTATGTTGTTGATGTTTCAAAATATGAAGAAATAAATAATTTATTTTTAAATCTGAAAAAGGATAAAATTAATCCTGATTGTTTAGTAAATAATGCTGGTATATACTATGGGCAGTCAATTTTTAAATATAATAATTCTGAAATTGATAATATAATAAATATTAATGTAAAGTCAGCAATATATTTTTCGAAAATATTTGCAGCAACTAAAATAAAAAATAAAGAAAAAGGTGTGATATTAAATATATCTTCTGTATCTGGTCAGGATGGAAGTTCTGATGCTATATATGGGTTATCTAAATCTGCATTAATTGGTCTAACAAAATCAAATGCAATAAACTTTTCACCATATATAAGAGTAAATGCTATTGCACCAGGAATAGTAGATACACAAATGTTAAGAAAAGTCCCTAAAGATAGGGTAAATAATTACAGAAAGTCAGAATTAATAAAAGATCATATTTTACCTATAGACGTAGCAAATACAGCTGTATTTCTATTATCTGATTTATCTAAGAATTATACAGGTGCAATTTTCGATATAAATAATGGTTGTTATTTAAGATAAATAGTTTTAAGTTTTGTAATTATTAATTAATAGATATATAATAATATTATATGGAAAACAATAAAAAAATTCGTGTTGCAATTAATGGTTTTGGAAGAATTGGTCGTGCATTTTTAAAAATTTCTTGGGAAAGAAATGATATAGAAGTAGTAGCTATAAATGACCTTGGTTCTATAAGTAGTCTTTCTTATCTTCTTCGTCATGATACTGTTTATAAAAACTGGGATCATAAAATAGAAGCCAAAGACACTGACTTAATAATTGATGGAAGAGTTATTAAATATATTTCTGAGAAAGATACAACCAAACTTCCATGGAAAGATTTGGATATAGATGTTGTTGTAGAGTCTACAGGTCTATTCACTTCATTCGATAAAGCAAAGTTCCACTTAGATTGTGGTGCTAAAAAAGTAGTAATTTCAGCTCCTTCAAAAGGTGGAGAAAGTACAACTCATGGCGAAACTATACTTTTAGGAGTAAATGAAGATAAGTTTGGCACTTGTGATATTACATCAAATGCTTCTTGTACTACAAATGCTGCTAGTCCTCTTATTGCCATAATGCATGAAGCTATAGGCATAGAGAAAGCAATTCTTAACACTGTGCATGGTTATACAGCCACACAAGCCCTTGTAGATGGCCCAAGCAAGAAAGACCTTCGTGAAGGTCGTGCAGCAGCTCAAAACATAATTCCTAGCTCTACAGGTGCTGCTATAGCGGTTACAGAAGCTTTTCCAGTACTTAAAGGGTTATTTGATGGTATATCTATCCGTGTTCCAGTTCCAGCAGGATCAATAGTAGATGTTACTTTCATTGCTAAAAGAGATACAACAAAAGAAGAAGTAAATGAAATTATGAAAAAGGCTTCTGAGAATCCTAGATGGCACAATTTGTTTGCTGTTACAGAAGATAATTTAGTATCATCTGACATACTAGGTGAAAGTCATCCTTGTATTGCAGATTTAGAAATGACCCGCGTTGTGGGAGGTAATCTAGTAAAAGTTCTTGGATGGTATGATAATGAAATGGGGTATACATACACACTTGTAGATCATGTAATCAAAACAGGGAAATCTATCAAATAAAATGAGTACATTAAGAGTAAAAAAAGCAATAATGAATTCTGGTGCCAATAAAAATCCAAAATTTTTAATTTTTTACAATTTTTTTGGATTCTTCTTTATATTTTTTGGAATTTTTAATGTATTATTAATCTTTACTAATTTGTTTGATAATATAATCAATAATGATATTTTCGTTTGGACAATATTTGGAGGTACTATTATAATATTCATCACATTAATTATTTTTGGAATTATTTATTTATTAAATTCAAAACAAACTAAAGAAAGTATTGAATTAGAAAATGCTACCTACCCAGGTGCCTACAAAATTACAGGATGGAAGGCAGTTTTATTATTTTTTGGTATTTCCATTGTCGTTGCAGTATTATCTGTTACATCTGGACAATAAAATTTATTTAAATTTCTCCCTTAAATACAAATGAGGCTTCACCACGAAGGACTACAGATCCTTCGTGGTTTTGCGATAGGTAAAGTTTTCCACCAGGGAATTCTAAGGTTATTTCTTCGTCAAAGTTTTGCATAGGGGAAATTTTATTTAATACAGAATATACTGCGCAAGCACCAGTACCACAAGCTAAAGTCACACCACAACCTCTCTCCCAAACTTTCACTCTATAGTAATCATTCGTGATTTTTTCTACAAATTCAACATTTATTTTATTTGGAAAATTTTTATTATTTTCTATAATTGGACCAATATTTTTCAAATCGATTTTATTTAAATTAGAAACAATAGTTACTGCATGAGGATTACCCATGGAAACACAATTAAAATCATAATTTTCAATACTCAAAATACTCATTTTTTCATTGGTATTGTATATGGTAGAAGGAAAGTCTGGGCTTTCAAAAATAGGTGCCCCCATATCAACAGAGTAAGTATCATCTTGATTAATTTGAATAGTCTTTACACCTGCACGGGTATCAAGCTTGATAGAAATAGGTAAAATCTTATCATTTTTAGTTTGTTCTAAATAAAACTTTGCAGTACATCTAGCCCCATTGCCACACATCTGAGCAATAGTTCCATCTGAATTATAATAATTCATAAAACAATCCGTCTTATCACTAGGTTCTAAAAGGATAATACCATCAGCTCCAATACCAAAATTCCTATTACAATATAGCTGTATATCTTGTGGTGTCAAAAATACACTTTTATCTAAATTATTAATCATAATAAAATCATTCCCAGCACCATGATATTTTTGAAAATTAATCATAGGTGTATTATAACCTTTTTTGTATTAATTTAAAAATTATATTTCAATTTATACTTTTTAGTATATTTGCTAATAATTGTAACTTATTGTTATAATATATATATGATAATTTATATTGGCAGTGATCATGCTGGGTTTGAACTTAAACAAAAATTAATAAATTATATAAAAAGTTTAAATTTAGAAGTTATAGATAAAGGAGCTTTTCATTTGGATACCAATGATGACTATCCTGATTTTATTATTCCTGTAGCTGAAGCTGTATCAATAAATGAAAATTCATTCGGTATTATTCTAGGGGGTAGTGGACAAGGTGAACAAATATCAGCGAATAAAGTTACTGGTATAAGGGCGATAGAGTACTACGGTGGGAATCTTGAGATAGTCAAACTTGGTAGAGAGCACAATAATGCAAATATTCTTTCTCTAGGTGCCCGCTTTATAAATGAAGATGAAGCAAAAGAAGCAGTAAAAATATTTATAGAAACAACTTTTACGAATGATGAAAGACACATTAGAAGATTAAATAAAATTAATCAAAAAGAAAATGGTATTATTAATTAATAGTATTAATTTAAAATAATTTATGATTGAAGTTATACCAGCAATACTAGCAAAGAATATAAATGATCTACGACAAAAAATTGCAAATGTTGTAAACATTGCACATATTGTACAGATAGATATGTGTGATGGTAAATTTGTACAGTCTACATCTTGGCCTATGAATAGAGATGATATGGAAAGTACAGCTCTTATACTAGGAGAAGAAGAAGGAATGCCTTACTGGGAGAATCTCGACTTTGAATTTGACCTTATGGTCAAAGATGCCATTAAACAGTTCGACTTCTTTGTTCGCCTAGGAGCCAAACGAATAATATTCCACCTTGAAGCTGAAGATGAAAGTGAATTAAAAGATTTTATAAATTCTATTGATCCATACACAAGAGAAAGTATAGAAATTGGGATTGCTATTAATACAACAACTGATATAGAAAAATTGTTCTCATATATAAACTCTATCGATTTCGTACAATGCATGGGTATAGAGCATATAGGTTTCCAAGGTGAAAAATTTGATGAAAGAGTTATTAATCAAATTATAAATCTTAAAAAAATATATCCTGATTTGATAATAAGTGTCGACGGAAGTGTAAATGAAGATACAGGTCCACTACTTGTAGAAGCTGGAGCGACTAGGTTGGTAGCAGGAAGTGTACTTATGAAAAGTTTTGATATAAAAGAAACTATGAAAGAGTTAGAAAATCTTTAGAGATATTAGCAATATAAATATAATCCAATGGAAACAATAACAGATGAAAAAATTAAAGAATTAAAAATTCAAGCAAACGAAATCCGCAAAAGTATAATTAATATGCTCTGTGAAGCTAAGTCAGGACATACTGCAGGATCTTTAGGTATGGCAGATATCTTTACTTATCTATATAAAGTTGCATTAAAACATAAACCCGAAAATCCAAATTGGAATGATCGAGACCGTCTTGTATTATCGAATGGTCATATCTGTCCAGTACTTTATGCTACTATGGCACACTCTGGTTACTTTCCAATAGAAGAATTAAATACTCTTCGTAAATTCGGTTCTAGACTGCAAGGTCACCCATATCGTGAATTCTTACCAATGATAGAAACTTCTTCAGGCCCTTTAGGTGAAGGTCTTTCTCAAGCTATTGGTATGGCGATTGCATCAAGGATTGATAATGGAATTAATAAAAAGATATATTGCTTAGTAGGAGACGGTGAATTAAATGAAGGACAAAACTGGGAAGCGATAATGCTTGCATCAAAAGAAAAATTAAATAATTTAATCTTAATTGTAGATAGGAATTATATTCAGATAGATGGTAGTACTGAGACAGTGATGCCCTTGGGAGACTTGCTGTCCAAGTTTAAATCTTTTGATTGGAATGGAGAGACAATTGATGGTAATGATTTTAAAGAAATAAATAATGCAATCTATAATGCTGAGAATGAACATGAAAAGCCATATGTGATAATAGCAAAGACTGTACCAAGTAAGGGGGTTACAAAATGGGAAGGGAATTATAAATGGCATGGAATAGCACCCAATAAAGAAGAGAGAGACATGGCAATACAAGAATTAAATGATATTAATTTTTAATTCTTTAATAAAATAAAATATATGCTAAATCAAAATTTAAAACTTAATACAAAAATTTTCAATAAAGATACAGAGAAGAAATCTACTCGTCTTGGTTTCGGTGAAGGATTACTCCAAGCTGGTACTGAGAATGATGAAGTGGTAGGTCTTTGTGCTGACTTACTTGAATCAACCAAAATGAATATTTTCGCAGACAAATTCTCAAATCGTTATATCGAAGTTGGAATCGCAGAGCAGAACTTAGTAAGTATCGCAAGTGGTATGGCTTCTATGGGGAAAGTACCTTTTGCATCTTCTTATGCGATATTCAATCCTGGAAGGAATTGGGAACAGATAAGAACAACAGTTTGCTATAATAATCAAAATGTTAAGATAATCGGCTCTCATGCTGGACTTTCTGTAGGACCTGATGGTGGAAGCCACCAAGCTTTAGAAGATATAGCATTGACAAGAGTATTACCTAATATGGTAGTATTATCTCCTTGTGATGCTATAGAAGCCAAGAAAATGACTATTGCAATATCAAAAACAAAAGAACCTACTTACTTAAGATGTACAAGAAACGATACTCCACTCATAACTACGAATGAGACACCATTTGAAATAGGAAAAGCTCAGATAGTCTGGCAACCTGAGAGTGGCTTAGCTAAAGTAGGCATAATCGCTACAGGACCACTATTATACAATACGATAATAGCATCAAAACAACTTGAAGAAGAAGGAATAAAAATAAAAGTTATGAATCTTTCTTGTATTAAACCTTTAGATACTGAAGCTATAATAGCTCTAGCAAAAGAAACTAAAAATATAATTACCATAGAGGACCATCAAATCATAGGTGGTATGGGTAGTGCAGTTGCAGAATGTTTGAGTGAATCATACCCAACAAAAATAAAATTTATGGGGATTAAAGATATGTTTGGTCAATCAGGTAATCCTGAAGAACTTGCCAAATATTATGGAATTGATACTGAAAGTATAATAAAAGAAATTAGAAAAATTATTACAATTTAATCTATCTTATCATCTGATTTATCACTTAACTTTGAATCATTAAGTGAAATAATATTTTCATTTTCTTTTTTTAATTCATCCACCATATTTTTCATTTCATTTATTTTTGTTTCTTGAACTTTAATAATAGATTGAAGTCGTGTAATTTCTTTTTCTTCATTTTCAAAATATTTAAGTAATTCACCTTCTCCACCATCAATCTTGTTTTCAATATTATTAGAATCATTTAAATATATTTTAGTTAGTTCTCTCTTGTTATATTTTAAACTATTTACAAGTTTATTAATTTGAATATTAAATTCATTAATTTTTAATTTATTTATATAATAATTTTCAGGCAATTTTTCTATTTTGTTTACTTATGTTAAATTTGGATCTCTTTTTTTAAAATTTACTTCTTTTTCGCATGTATCAAAAGAAATTTCTGTGATTGGAACATCAAATCCTTCTAATCCATCACCAGAGTGAAGTTTATCTGTAATTTTAGCTATTTCTACAGCTTGATTAACTTCTTTAATATTACCAAATTGATAATTTTCATTCATACTAATATTTATTAATTTTATTAAAATTTATATTCTTCTTTATATTAATCATTTTCAATTTTATTATAAATTTCTATCAAAAATTCATTAATTTTATTAACTTTTATCTGAATATCATCATTAGACATGGCTAATATTTCTATTTGTTTTCTCATTATACTTTTCAATTGTTCTCCACCAAATATTAAATCAATATCATTAAAAATCATCCCAAATTGAGATGACCAACAATAAACTTTATTTTGTACTAAAGCTACTGATAATTTTTTTAATTCAATTTTATCTTTTTCTTCTTTCAAAGAGAATTCATTATTTTGAATCTGGTTCCTTAAAATATCAAATTTAGTTTTATATAAATTAATCTTTCCAGGCTCAGATTCTGTGTCGTCTTCATCGTTTATATCAGATTTATTATTTTTTTTAATTAGTTCACCTTTAGTTCCATTAGATAATTTATGATATATTCTTAGATACGGAGAATTAACAAATTTAATTATTATGCCTTTTATAATTTTTTTTAATTCATTATTATTGTTGTTGTTACTAATATCAATATCTTCATGTGGTATATCAACATGATTATCTTCCTTAGGAATTAAAATATCATCTTGTAATTCAAAAATATAATCATAATCCTCAATTGAATATTCTTTTGTATTTTTATCTATTTCTTTAATTGTAACACTAGGTCTAATTTTTTCACTTGAATTCGTTTTCAATTCTATTCCTATTCCCATATTCATATTATTTAATCTTTGTTATTTTATAATCTTCTGGAGCATTCACTAGATACTCCTCTAATTTTTCTCTATTCAGTAAACCTTTTTGAGCTCCGACTTGTGACACTACAGACATAGAGTTTATAGGTCCCCAAAGTAAAGCTTCTTGTAAATTCTTACCTAAAATTAATGCAGAGATAAATGCAGAATTGAATGAATCTCCTGCTCCTGTAGATTCGACTGAGTGAGTAGAGTACACAGGCACAAAGTAGACATTCTCTCCATCATCTGCATAAGCACCATTCAAACCATCTGTCATAACGATACACTTCGGACCCAAAGATCGCAACGATGACATAAGTTTTATTTTATCACTTTCTTCAGTATTAAGAATTCTTTTCGCTTCACTCAAGTTAAGTGAGAGAATATCTGTCCTTTCGTATATATATCTAAGTATTTCAGTACCAAGCTTGATTTGGAATGTTCCAGGCTGAAAAATAAATTTAGTATCTGGATATTTCTTCAAATATTCATAAATCTGCTTATGATACTCTTCTGAATTTGATGCGAGAGAGGACAGGTAAACCCATTTAGCTTCTGGAGTTTCTTCTGAGAATGAATAAGGGAACTCTGTATGCTTTACAAGTATCGTTCTTTCATTCTGGTACCATAATACATAATGATAATTCGACTCCATCCCAGGAACTATCTTTATATTATCAATATTTACTCCGTCTTTCATCAATGATTCGATATTATTTTTACCTACGAAATCATCTCCAAGATAAGAAACAAGTGTCGCATTAATACCAAGCTTACTAACTCCGACTGCTACATTGGAACTATTACCAGCTGCATAGCATATTTCTGCGGATTCATAAGGGACTTTCTCTCCAAAACGAAAGCATATCTTGCAGTGTTCACCTTGTAAATCACAATTTGCTTCTGCATCTGTGATTCTAATGAACGGTTCAGCAACAATATCTCCAATTGCTAGAAAATCAATTTGTTTATTCATATTTATTTATTATAACATATTGTGATATAATTTTAAATATGAAAACATTAAATGAATATATAATTGAAGCAGGTCAAAAAGGTATTGCAATTGGGCATTTTAATATATCAAATATAGAGGCTTTACATGGTATATATAATGCTTCAAAAAAGTTATCTGTCGAGATATCACAGCAAGTACCTATAATTATCGGTGTATCAGAAGGAGAAGAAGAGTTTATCGGTAGGGAAGAAGTAGCCTCACTCATAAAAACAATAAGGGAGAGAGATAATTATCCAATCTTTCTAAATGCTGATCATCATTATAGCTTTGAATCAGTCAAGAAAGCACTTGATGCTGGATATGATGCTGCTATTATAGATGCTGTGAAGCTTCCATTAGAAGAAAATATAACTCTTACAAGAAAATGCGTAGACTATGCAAAAGTATTGAATGAAAAGTATGGCAGGAATATTCTGATAGAAGCTGAGCTTGGCTTCATCGGTCAGTCTTCCAAAGTTATGGATTCTATCCCAGATGAAGTAAGTAAAGCTACTTTAACAATACCAAGTGATGCAAAATATTTTGTTGAGCAAACTGGTATAAATTTAATTGCTCCATCTGTAGGGAATATCCATGGTATGGTCAAAGGTGGTAACCCAAGATTAGATATAGAGAGAATCAAAGAGATCAAAGAAGCTTGTAATACACCGATAGTATTACATGGTGGTTCAGGAATAGCTGATATTGATTTTACTAATGCTATTAAAGAAGGTATCGATGTTATACATATAAATACTGAAATTCGTGTAGCTTTCAAAGATGCACTTACAAAATTCTTAAATGAAAATCCAAACGAAGTCGCTCCGTATAAATTCTTGAAAACTGGAGTCGAAGCAGTAGAAGTTGTCGTTTATAATCGTTTGAAGCTTTTTAATAATTTATAATACTTTAAGATAAAGTTCTTTTAATAAAGATGATAATCAAAAATTTAGCAAAATATCTACTCGTGCTTTATTAAAATCACTTAACAAATAAAGATATGGAACAATTAAAATTTATTGGTAAAAATTTAACAAAAGAAAAATTAGAACAAGCTGAGACTAAAGTTTTAGATGATATTATTATTAGTGGAGAGTGGTACAAAGAAGGTGAATTAGAAAAAACAGAATTTGAAAAAGAAATGATTTTACTTGCTGATGTAATACTTGAAAATGAATTTGAAAGATTAAATCTAAATTATAATCACTTCATTCCAGATGAGCATATTCATATTATATCAGATAAATTTGCTAAAGAAGATCTTCCAACCCAAGCTTCTGCTGTTTTTGATTCTTATGAACAGCAAATCTGTGCTGTTCGAAGAGAAAACGAATCAAAAATTAAATTTTTTCATGATCTGCTTCACGAGATGGTCCATTCTGTGTCTCATATAAAGTATGAGATTCTTGAAGATGATATAAAGAATTATCGAACAGGATATGCATTAAAAAATCACAAAGATAATATAAAATATCTTGAATCTTTTAATGAAGCTTTAACAGAAGATTTAACTCAGAGTTTGTTATTTAAAAATAGGCAAGTATTATACGATACTTTTAATATTAAGAAATTAGGTATCCCCAATTCATACTCTAAGGACAATATGATTATCGATAACATAGTTATCGGCTTATCTGATAATAGTAAAATACCAGAACATTTAATACGAGATAGGTTTTATAAAGGTTTATTTACAGGAGATATGATGCATTTACGAGAAATTGATAAAGTATTTGGAGAGGGTTCTTTGAGATTACTTGCTTTTCTTGATGCTCATGAAGAAACAGAATTGGTACATACTTTGTATAGAAAATATTTTGATTTGAAATATTCAGATGAAGAAAGATATAATTATGCGGAACAGATTTTAAAATTACTAACCAAAGGTAATTAGATGTCTTATAAATTTAAGAAGTACTAAATAAAAGAAAGGTTGATAGTATTGTGTATCGTGAGGCAAGACCTCACAACTACACAACTAATTAACTTTATTGTACAATACATATATGGTTATAGATATAGAACTCACACTAAATAGATTTGGTTTTGGTAAAATAAATGAGAATAAATTTCAATTTCTTTGCTTTAGATTCTCACACTGGCCTATTAAGAATAAATACTCTATCTCTTTTGAAGTAAATTGGAGGTTAAAAGAAGAAATAAAGTAATAAATCTAAATTATACTTTATAGAATAGGGTTATTTTTCTGATTGTATTTCTTGCAAATATCATATTTTAATGTTATTATCTTTTTTATGAATACATTAACCGCAACAAAGCGAAGTAAGACAGACAAGCTAAGTGTCATACGAAATAACGGTATGATCCCAGCTGTAGTTTATGGCGCTCAAGTGGAAAACCAGCCTATTTCCGTTTTGAGCACCGCATTTACAAAAATTTATAAGTTGGTAGGAGAAACAAGTACATTGGTACTTGAAATTTCAGGAATAAATGAGAAAGTTAATTCTACACAAAAAGATAATAAGGTTACAAAAGTGGATGTTCTTATTCATGATGTACAGTTTGACCCAGTAAAAGGTTTTCCTGTACACGTAGACTTTTTAGCTATAGATATGAATAAGTCAGTAGAAGTTACAATCCCTCTTGAGTTCGTTGGATTAGCAAAAGCTGAGAAGGATGGACTCGGTACTCTTGTAAAAGTATTACACGAGATCGATATTGAAGCTTTACCAAAAGATCTTCCACATACTATTGAAGTAGATGTTACCGGTATAGCAACATTAGATGATCAGATACACGTGAAAGATATTAAGCTTCCAAAGGGGGTTACTCTTATAACAGACGGTGAAGATGTTGTTGCTCTTGTAGCTCAAGCTAAAGAAGAGAAAGAAGAAACACCTATAGATTTGAATGCTATTGAAGTCGAAAAGAAAGGCAAGAAAGAAGAAGAAACTACAATTGCAGAGTAAATATTAAAATTTAAAACATAAAACACCATAGAAATTCTATGGTGTTTTATGTTTTAAATTTTAATTAAGAGAAAATTTATGATATAATATGTATATGAATCGATACATTCTATACTTTTTTTCTTTGATATTTATTATATCAATAACATTTGGAAATATAATATATCAAGTACCAATAGTTAATGCAACACAAGAACTTGAAAATGCACAGGCAGATAGGGTTCGTCTTGAAAGTGAACTTTCTGGTTTAGAACAAGAAATTGCACAGAAACAGAAAGAACTTTCTTCTCAAAAAGGTCAATCTGTTTCTTTGTCTAGAGATATATCTATACTTACTACACAAATAAAAAAAGCAAAACTAGATATTCAAGCAAAAGGATTAACTATTAAGAAATTAGGGGGTGAGATAGCAGAAAAAGATAAAAAAATTAATATATTGGTAACACGTATCGATAATATAAAAGAGTCACTTGCTCAATTAATTCGTAAAGATAGAGAAATGGATAGTAAATCTATACTTGCGCTTATTTTGTCTGCTGATACTATTTCTGATTCTTATGGGGATATAAATACATTTTCTTCAATTAAGAAAAATATTAAAGAATCAGTTATTGAAATAAATGGTGTAAAACAAATGACTGAAGAAGAAAAAATTGCTTTAGAACAAAAAAAGAATAAAGAGACGGATACAAAAATGCAATTAGAATCAGTGAAAAGAGAAGTAGAAGTAAATGAAAAAGACAAACAGCAACTTCTTTCAATAAGTAAGGATAAGGAAAAAGCATATCAAAAATTACTTGATGATAAAGCAAAACGTCGTGCCGAGATACTTTCTATGCTTTTCAACCTTCGTGATGTTTCAGCTATTCCATTTGAAAAAGCACTTGAATATGCCAATAATGCATCAAAAATTTCTGGGGTTACACCTGCATTTATTTTAGCAATCATAACTCAAGAAAGTAACTTAGGTACTGATCAAGGATCTTGTTATGTTACAAATATGGATACTGGTTCTGGTATAAGTTCTAAAAGTGGAAAAGCTTTTGAAAATGTAATGAAACCAAATAGAGACATAAAACCATTTTTTGAAATTACAACTTCTGTTGGACGTGATCCTTATAAAACCCTTGTTTCTTGTCCTATAGCTTCTGCTGGAAAGTCTAGTTGGGGAGGTGCCATGGGACCAGCACAATTTATACCTTCTACATGGCAAGGTATAAAGAATAGAGTTGCCATTGCTTTAGGAATAAATACACCTGATCCTTGGTATGCAAAAGATGCATTTATGGCTTCATCACTTTTTCTTAAGGATTTAGGTGGTGCTGGCAATAGTTATACTTCTCAGATAAAGGCTGCTTGTAAATATTATGGATCTGGAGGCTCAAATTGTTCATATGGAAGACAAGTCATGGCGAGAGTTACAAAAATTCAAACTACTATGATTGACCCATTGCAAAACTAATAATATCGTGATAATATAAGCTATTATGAAAAAGAAAATTCACCCAAAATATAACAGTGCATCAGTTGTTACTTGTGCTTGTGGAGCAACTTTTCCAGTAGGATCAACTATGGATACAATCGATATTGAAATTTGTAGTCAATGCCATCCTTTTTATACTGGTAATGATAAAGTTCTAGATACAGCAGGACGTGTAGATCGTTTCAAAAAGCGTGCAGCAGCTTCAGGAAAAACAAAGAAATAAACATAAAAAGATATAAGATATTTTTTTAGTAGGGGTGTGCGAGTATGGCCGATGGGCCGAGCAATGAAGAAAATTTCAATAGAAATTTATCTGGACCCTAATAAAAAAGATATTTTATATCTTTTTTATTATTGCAGTTATTTTGTATAATACAAATATGAATCTAGATATAGAACAACTTAAGAAAGATCATAAGACAAGTTATTTCGCGTTAGAATATGAGCGACTTTTAAATGAAGAAAAAAAGGTAAACGAAATGGTGGAAACAGATGAAAGTCTTAGAGAGCTTGCAGAAGAAGAAATACAAAATATTAAATTTCAAAAAGAAGCTATAGAACGACAGTTAGAAGAAATTACAAAATCTGAAAAAGAGAATGAAGAATTTCCAAATGAAATAGTATTAGAAGTTAGAGCGGGAGCAGGAGGGGATGAGGCTTCACTTTTTGCTTGGGAACTTGCACATATGTATGAAAGATTCTCAGAAGTGAATAAATGGAGTTGGAAAATTTTAAATGAATCTACAAGTTCTGCTGGTGGATATAAGGAAGCATCTATAGAAGTTAAGGGAAAAGATGTATATAAACTTCTTAGATATGAGACCGGTGTACACAGAGTTCAAAGAATTCCTGCAACAGAGAAGAATGGACGTATACACACTTCAACTGCTTCAGTTGCTATCCTTCCACTAAAGAAAAAAACAACAATAGTTATAAATCCAGCTGATTTAGAAATTGAGTATTCACGATCGGGGGGTGCAGGAGGGCAAAATGTCAATAAAGTTGAAACTGCAGTTCGTTTAATTCATAAGCCGACGGGAGAAGATGTGCGTTGTACTACAGAGAGAAACCAACTTGGGAATAGAGAAAAAGCTATGATGATGCTTACTTCAAAGCTTCAAATGATGAAAGATGAAGAAGAAGCAAAGAAATATTCTGGAGATCGTAAGGCCCAAATAGGTACGAATGATAGAAGTGAGAAAATTCGTACATATAATTTTCCTCAAGATAGAGTTACTGATCATCGTATTAAGCAATCATGGTCAAATATACCTGGAATAATGGATGGAAATATAAATAGAATAATTGATGCACTTGCAAACGGACAAATGGGGGATGAAGAAGAAACAGAAGATTGATTGCTATTATTTTGTATCTCTGGTATAATTGTGAAAGTAGTTAGATATGTCTAGATTTGTTTCATTCTTCGTGTGCAAACATTGAGGCATGTAAATGAAAATCGGAAATAGCGATTACATTTATAAATTAGTTTTCTTCAAGTAGTAGATATGAAAGTATCTCTATGAGAATACATTGTCATATATGGCAAAAAAGTTGTATGTAGGTGGTCTTCCTTATAAGACTACCAACGAAGAGCTTAAAGCTCTTTTCAGTGCTGCAGGAGCGGTCGCTTCAGCAACCATTATTATGGATAAAATGACTGGCCGTTCAAAAGGTTTCGGTTTCGTAGAAATGGAAAACGATTCTGACGCAGCTACAGCTATCTCTATGTTTGATGGTAAGGACTTCGAAGGAAGAAACCTTACAGTTAACGAAGCTCGTCCTATGGAAGAGCGTCCACAGAATGGTGGTGGTTTCCGCAGATAATTAACTTTATCTAAAGAACAAAAATTCCTTACTCGTAAGAGTGAGGGATTTTTGTTTGCAAAATAGGTATTTTTTTGCTATAATTCCTATGTTCTTTTTAATATTTTAAAAAATATAGCGTGTGTAGTTCAGTGGTAGAACGCTGTCCTGATAAGACAGAGGTCCTTGGTCCGATTCCAAGCACACGCACAAGGCTTTTATGCCTTTTCTTTGTATGAATGATAAGGATGTAGATAAAATACAGGCTCCTTGGTGGAGAGATGGTATTATAATTTTTGTAAAAGTTTCTGCATATATTGCAGTTCCGGTAATTCTTACTTCATATGTTGGAAAATATTTTGATCAAAAGAATAATTCTGGTAATTTATATTTTTTTATTTTTATCAGTATCGGCTTCTTATCCACAATATATCTAATCTGGAGAGAAATGAAAATTTATAAAAATAAGATAGAAGAAAAAAATAATTAATTTAATTTATGACAACTGAAAACACGAAGGATGAACTAAATACAGTAAAAGAACAACATAATTTATCTGTTGATGTGAAAGAGATAGAGTCTAAACCTGCTTCAGAAGAGGTGACTACAGAATCTACTTTATTTGCTGAACCTATTGCTAATTTTGGGTCTTTTACCGTTACAAATTCACTATTTACTAGCTGGGTAGTTGTTTTTGTTCTTATTGTCATTGCTGTTATTGTTAAAACTCGTATAAAAAAGATACCCCGTGGAATCCAGAATTTATTCGAAGTAATTATAGAAGGTGCAGAAGATTTGTGTGACCAAGTTACAAGTAGTAGAGCAATCACCAATAAAGCTTTTCCTGTTGTATTTGCCGTATTTATGTTCGTGCTTTTAAATAACTGGTTTGGCATCTTACCACTTGGTGGTTTTGGTTTAGTAGAAACACTTGAACACGGCAAAGTATTTATCCCATTGTTTAGAAGTGGAACAGCAGATATAAATGGAACTTTACCTTTAGCTATCATGTCAGTCATAGGTGCAAATATATTCGGTATCATTTCTATCGGCCTCTGGAAAACTATCAATAAATATGTTAATCTAAAAGCGCTCGGTAGTATATTTACAAAAATAAAGAAAGATCCTTCAGTTCTTATGACAGCTCCTATAATGTTTGCTGTAGGAATTCTTGAGCTTGTAGGTGAATTTGCTAAAATAGCCTCACTTTCTTTCCGTCTTTTTGGTAATGTATTTGCCGGAGAAGTTTTACTGGCTTCGATGGGTGCTATAGTTGCATATGTCTTACCTACACCATTTTTACTTTTAGAAGTATTAGTAGGAGTTATACAAGCATTCATTTTTGCCATTTTAACACTTGTTTATTATACAATCTCAAGCATGGATCATGATGAAGATCATGACGAAAAGCATGAGAGTAATAAAGAGGCTAAATTCAGTGACACTGGATCGCCTGACATTTCAAAAGAAGTGTTTGAGGGAGAATTAAGTGGAGTACATTAATTTAAAGGTCAATCATTATTAATTAATAAAGATAAAACATATGGAAATCGCAACACTTGCAAAAGCAATCGCTATCGGTATGGGTTCTATAGGACCTGCTATTGCTATTGGTATGATCGGTTCAAAAGCCATGGAAGCTATTGGACGTAATCCTGAAGCTTCTGGAAAAGTTTTCGTACCTATGCTTTTAGCATCAGCTTTTGCTGAAGCTATCGCTATTTACGCCCTAGTTATCGCTTTCTCAATTAAGTAGTTTTACTATTTACATCTGGTTGTTTGTATTTTAATCTGTTTGAATTTCTATCATTCACTGAGACTAAGATATCTCAAATAACTAGGAGTAAGGAGTATAAACTTCTTGTTTTGTTTTAAAAATTAGCAATTAATTATTTTAACCATGGATTCATTTATTGAGACATTTCACATAGACTGGAAAATTATAATCGCACAAGGTGTTAACTTTATAATTGTTCTTTTTGTTTTAAATTATTTAATAGTTAAGCCTCTAAAAAAATTAATGAAAGAGAGATCTCTTACTATAATTGGTGGTTTAAATGATGCAAAGTTGAATAAGGAATTACTTTCAAATACTCAAAAAGAGTATGATATAGTTTTGAATAAAGCAAAAATGGAAGCTCATACTTTGTATCAAGAAGGTAAAGTTGAAGCTGAAAATAAAAAGAGGAAAATGATTGAAGATGCCAAAGAAGAAGTTGACCTAATGATTCAAAATGGTAAAAAAGCATTAGAAGTAGAAAAGATAAAGATAATAGATGAAGCCAAGCAGGAGATAGTCTCACTTGTAGTTAGAGCTACAGAAAAGTTACTTGAAACTCATAAAGATGAGAATTTTGATGATAAAGCATTAGAACAAATAAAGAAAATATAATTATATTTTATGGCAAGTATTTCAACTAAAAATTTAGCTCAAGCGATATATGAATCTACCCTAGATAAAGAGGGATCTAGTTTAGATCAAATACTTGAGAAAAGTATAATATTTATGCGGGATAAGAATTTATTTAGTAGAAAAGAAGAGATATTACAATCACTTGAAAATATAATAAACAAAGAGAGTGGAACAATAAAAGCTAAATTAACTTCAAATGAAAAATTAAAAGATAAAAATAAGAAAGAGATTGAAGAGTTCATAAAGAAAAAGTATAAAGCAAAGGAGGTATCGATAGAAATGAAAGAGGACAGCAAATTACTCGGAGGAATAAAATTAGAAATAGGAGATGACATCATAGATACAACATTATCAAACAAGTTACATCAATTACAAGATTATTTAATAAAAAACTAGTATATGGCTACCAAAAATCACATTGTAGAAAATTTAAGAAAACAAATAGAGAAATTCCAAACTGATACAAAAGTTGAAAAGATTGGACACGTAGTTGAGATATTTGATGGTATTGCACGAGTATCTGGTCTTTCTGATCTGAAAGCATCAGAAATGGTGACTTTCGAAAGTGGTGCGACTGGTGTTGCTTTGAACCTTGAAGAAGATACTGTAGGTATCATTATTCTTGGAGATTTTTCAAAAATTCATGAAGGTGAAGTTGTGAAAGCTACAGGTCAAATACTTTCTGTTCCAGTTTCAGATAAGCAAATCGGTAGAGTGCTTAATGCTTTAGGAGAACCAATAGATGGAAAAGGAGATATTAAAACTGACAAGAGAAATCCAGTTGAGAAAGTTGCGCCTGGAGTTATTACTCGTCTTTCAGTTGATCAACCAGTTCAGACCGGTATTAAAGCTATCGATGCTCTTATCCCTATCGGTCGTGGACAACGCGAGCTTATAATTGGAGATAGACAGACAGGAAAGACAGCTATTGCTATCGATACTATCTTAAACCAGAAAGGTCAAGATATGATCTGTGTATATGTGTCAATCGGTCAGAAAGATTCTAAGCTTCGTAAGCTAGAAACAAGATTAGAAGAAGGTGGAGCAATGGCATATACTATCATTGTTTCGGCTGGTGCATCTGAACCGGCAGCTTTAGCATATATTGCTCCTTATACAGGTGTATCTATTGCTGAATATTTTATGGATCAAGGGAAAGATGTTTTGATAATTTACGATGATCTTTCCAAGCATGCTGTCGCTTACCGTGAAATATCACTCTTGCTTCGTCGTCCACCAGGCCGTGAAGCTTATCCTGGAGATGTTTTCTATTTGCACTCTCGTTTACTTGAACGTGCATGTAGAAGGAATAAAGAATACGGTGGTGGCTCTATCACAGCATTGCCAATTATTGAAACTCAAGCTGGTGACGTATCTGCATATATTCCTACAAACGTTATTTCTATTACTGATGGACAGATATTCCTTGAGACAGATTTGTTCTATAAAGGTATTCGTCCTGCTGTAAACGTCGGACTTTCAGTTTCTCGTGTAGGAGGAACAGCCCAGATAAAAGCTATGAAGAAAGTTGCTGGTAAGATCAAGCTTGAACTTGCTCAATATCGTGAGCTTGAAGCTTTCTCACAATTCGGTTCTGATTTGGATGAAGGTACAAAAAGACAACTAGAAAGAGGTAAGAGAGCAGTCGAAGTGCTTAAGCAACCTCAGTACGCACCCGTAGGAACTGTAGACCAGATAGTAACTCTCTACGCTCTTATCAATGGATTTATAGATGAAGTTAAAATTGATAAAGTAAAAGAATTTGAAATAGGTTTAGCAGAGTATGCCAATATGAATGCAAAAACATTTTACAAAGAAGTTACTGAGACTCGTATGTGGACAGATCTAGGTGAAGCAGAATTAAAGAAAGTAATAGGTGAATTCGTAGTAAATTTTAATAGATAAAAAAATGGCAGGAACAAAAGAAATAAAACAAAGAATAAAGAGTGTGAAGAACACAAAGAAGATTACAAAAGCGATGGAACTCGTAGCGGCTTCAAAGATGAAACGAGCTATCTCTAAGGCTGTCTCTTCTCGTTTGTATGCAAGTTATTCTTGGGAACTTTTGACTTCATTATCAGAAAGATTAGATGAGACTACAAGTCCTTTCTTTAAAGAAGTAGTGGGTAGTAAACAGAAAACTCTTTTCGTACTTATTACTTCAAATGGAGGACTTTGTGGAGCATATAATTCTCAAATAATAAAGAAAAGTATATCTGTATTAAAGCAAATAAATCAAAATGAAATAGATATAATAAGTATAGGAAAGAAGGGTGACCATGCTATCAGACGTACAGGTGGGTCAGTAATAGCTTCATTCCTTGATCTTCCAGATAATAGTAGCTTGTCAGATATGCTTCCACTTTCTAAAATTATTCTCGATGAATTTAAAACTGGTAAGTATAAGAAGGTATATATTGCTTATACTGATTTCATCTCAGCTTTAAATCAAAAACCAAATGTTAAACAATTACTTCCGATAACAAAGCAAGATATAAAAGAATTAATGGGTGCATTAGGTGAGAATAAAGAAAATATAATAATAGAAAAAAACAAAAAGCAAACACCATATATTTTTGAAGGAGATATGAATACGATTATAGAATCCTTGGCCGAGAAGTTAGTCCGAATGCAGATATATCATATGATACTTGAATCAAGTGCTTCGGAACAATCTTCAAGAATGATGGCGATGAAGAATGCATCGGAAGCAGCAGGGGAAATGATAGATAGTCTTACATTAATGTTCAACAAGGCCCGTCAGGCAAGTATTACCCAAGAGATATCAGAAATAAGTGCAGGTATGGCAAGTGTGAATTAAATTAAATTATTATTAACATTATAAATAAATATATGAAAACAGGTACAATAAAAAGAATCATAGGTCCAGTTGTCGATGTAGATTTTGGTGAGAATATCCCAGAGATTTACAATGCTCTTTCAGTGATGAATGGAGATAAGAAAGTTATACTAGAAGTAGAACAGCATATTGGTGGTGGGGTTATACGCTCTGTCTCAATGGATTCTACAGATGGTCTAGCTCGTGGAATGGTAGTTACAGATACAGGTGCTCCTATCTCTGTTCCAGTAGGAACTCAAACACTTGGAAGAATTTTCAATGTTCTAGGAGATGCTATCGATGATGGGAAAGCTATCACAACAGAAACAAGATCATCTATCCACCGTAAAGCTCCAGACTTCGTATCTCAAGCTACAAAAGTTGAAATCTTAGAAACTGGTATTAAAGTTATAGATCTTATCTGTCCTGTTTTGAAAGGAGGTAAAGTTGGATTATTCGGTGGTGCGGGAGTAGGTAAGACTGTCGTGATTCAAGAGCTCATACACAACATCGCAAGTAATCACGGAGGCTACTCTGTCTTTGCTGGAGTTGGTGAGCGTACTCGTGAAGGTAACGACCTTTACCATGAGATGAAAGATTCTAAAGTTCTTGATAAAGTGGCCATGGTGTTCGGACAAATGAATGAACCGCCTGGAGCTCGTCTACGTGTGGCTCTCTCAGGTCTAACAATGGCTGAGTACTTCCGTGATGTAGAAGGTAAAGACGTGCTCTTCTTTATCGATAATATTTTCCGCTTTACACAAGCTGGTTCTGAGGTGTCAGCTCTACTTGGACGTATTCCTTCTGCTGTAGGTTACCAGCCAACTCTTTCTACTGAAATGGGTAATTTACAAGAAAGAATTACTTCTACAGATAAAGGTTCAGTTACTTCAGTTCAAGCTGTTTACGTGCCTGCTGACGACCTTACAGACCCAGCTCCAGCTACAACATTCTCTCACTTGGACTCTACAGTTGTGCTAAATCGTTCTCTAACTGAAATCGGTATTTATCCAGCTGTTGATCCACTAGACTCATCTTCTACAATTCTAGATCCACATATTATAGGAAAGGAACACTATGAAGTTGCTCGTGAAGTTCAACGTGTATTACAGCGTTACAAAGATTTGCAAGATATTATCGCAATTTTAGGAATGGAAGAACTTTCTGAAGATGATAAAGCCTTGGTATCTCGTGCTCGTAAAATACAGAAATTCCTTTCTCAGCCTTTCTTCGTTGCAGAACAATTCACTGGTACACCTGGTCAATATGTTCCTCTTAAGGAAACCATCAGATCATTCAAAGAAATTCTTGAAGGTAAACATGATGGGCTTTCAGAGAATGAGTTTTATATGAAAGGAGCACTGTAATTTATACTTAGAAAGTTTTTAAATAATTCCAGAGAAATGCCTTGCGCAGGCTGTCGAGCCGAGCAGAGCAAATTTTCAACAGAAAATTATGTGTGCATTTCGAGGGAAATTATTTAAAAACTTTCTAAAATAACAAAAAAATATGTCAAAACTATTACAACTTAAAATTGTTACTCCTGAGAAATTAATTCTTGAAGAATTAGTTGAACATGTTTCTATTCCTACCAAAGAAGGAGAGATAACTATTCTTGCAGATCATATACCTCTTATTGCTCCTCTTTCTACTGGAGATATAGTTGCATATGTAAATGGTGAACATTTACCTATAGCAGTCGTTGGAGGATTTGTTGAAATAAAAACAAATGAAAAAGGTCAAACTGAAGTTGCCATATTGGCTGATTTTGCTGAACATGTAGGAGACTTGTCAGATGAAGTAATTGAGAAAGCTAAAGCGAAATCAGAAGAATTAAGAAAGCTCGCTTTGAATAATGAAGTTGTAGACTTTGAACACTTTGAATCTGAACTTGAACGCTCTCTAAACCGTATTAAAATAGCAGATAAATGGAAAAATAGAAAATATAGAAAATAAAATAAAAATCCCTTTGAAAATTTCAAAGGGATTTTTATTATGAATTACAGTTTATGGATGTTATAATTGAGAATTATGGAACCACTTGCTTCAAAAATTCGCCCTAAAAATCTGACAGAATTCATCGGTCAGGAGCATCTTGTGGGTGCTGGTAAGCCTATTTCTACTGCTATAGAGAAGAAGCACTTATTCTCTTTTATACTTTGGGGACCACCAGGAGTAGGAAAGACGACACTTGCTCGTATATATGCTAGAGCTTTAAATATTGACTATCATGAACTTTCAGCTGTTTCTGCTGGGAAGGATGATATACGTCAAATTCTTGATTCTAAAGTTAGTGGCACACTCTTGGGTCCTAAGATATTGTTTTTAGATGAGATTCATCGCTTTAATAAGGCCCAGCAAGATTTTCTACTTCCATATGTTGAAAGTGGTAAGCTTGTGCTTATAGGAGCGACCACTGAGAATCCAAGCTTTGAAGTTATACCAGCGCTTTTGTCTCGTTGTCGTGTATTCACTCTTACTGAATTAAGTGATAATGATATGAGAAGAATAATTAAAAGTACAGGAAGCAAAATGAAAAAAGATGCAGTCGATTGGCTTATCTCTATGACTAAAGGTGATGCTCGGCAAGCACTAGCGATGATAGAGAATACTTTGTCTTTATATGGTGAGATTACAGTTGAAAACTTTGTAAATACGCTTCAGTCGAAATTCTTACGTTATGATAAAAAAGGGGAGGAGCACTATAATACGATCAGTGCATTTATTAAAAGTATGCGCGCATCTCAACCTGATGCTGCTCTTTACTATATGAACAGAATGCTTGAGGCTGGAGAGGATCCTAAATTCATAGCAAGAAGAATGGTCATATTTGCTAGTGAAGATATAGGCTTAGCATTGCCAACTGCACTAGTTGTAGCGAATGCAGTATTTAGAGCAGTAGAAACTATAGGTATGCCTGAGTGTGGGGAAAACCTAGCTCATGGGGTAGTTTATTTGTCAGAAGCACCAAAGGATCGTAGGGCGTATGATGCATACCTTAAATCAAAAGAGGACGTATTAAAGTACGGGAACTTACCTATACCTCTAGTGATAAGGAACCCAACGACTAGATTAAACAAAGAGTTAGGCTATGGATCTAATTATGTAAAGTATACAAACAAGGATTTACTTCCAGAAAAACTTAAAAATAGAAAATACCTAGAAAATAAGAAGAAAATATAGTATTGAAATATAAGGATATTATAAAGGACATAATATAAATATGTCTTTTATAATATTGTCCTTTATGATGTATTAATAATTAGTATTTTTTGAACTATACATTTAATAATTTAGTATATTATATTTTGTTTTAGTATTGACATTCCTAACTCTTAGGAAGATAATTTGTACATATTTGATCTTGTTCTGAATGCTATATTATCAATCGCTAAAATCTCTATCCGCCAATATCTTTGGTGAGACAAATAAATTTATGTTTACAAATATTAATAAAAAAAGTTTTGGTTTGGTTAGTTTGTTTGCGTTTATGTTCACTCTGTTCGTAAGTAGTTTTTTCCTTAGTTTAAATAAAGTAGAAGCATTTAGTGTAAATACTACTTCCACAAATATATCTTATTCAATAAATAAAGTATTAACACCTACAAAGTTTGGAAATACATATACATATACAAATACCATTATCATAGGTTGTTTACCACAGTCAGGTGATTTGTATGATATGAATACAGGAAAGCCTTGTATTAACGATAAAACTTCTACTATAGTTTTAGGTTGTACTCCAAGGTCTGGTGATGTATACGATATAAATACTGGCAAGAAATGTGTATATGATGATAAGACAATAGTGATAGTAGGCTGTGCTCCTAGGTCAAATGATATATATAATATAAATACTGGCAGAATTTGTATTCCAAAACAAATAGTAAAACAGGTTGTAGATAAAAAAGTTACTACAGTAAAACTAGATACAAACAATATAATATCAAAAAATGATACAGCTATATCTACAACAATAAGTCAAAATCAAATCGATGGTGAGGCAAATGTACTTGCTGATAATACACAAGATGATTCACTTTCTGGTAGAGAAATGATTAGTAAGAATTTATCTGCTAGTGTAGCTAAGATAGGTTCGACATTCAAGGGTCCACTATCAGTTTGGATAATCTTATTCGTTATAATAATACTTGCAGGTGGAATTTATGGTTTATATAGTTTTGGGTTTTTTGGTAAAAAAGATGACATTGAAAATTTAACTGATACCATTGTAGCTGATACTACTGTTAGTAAATAATTTTCCACTTGTATTATATATATTAGATAGAGTATAATATTTATATTATTAATAACAAATTAATATATAAAAATATATTAATTAAAATTACATGGCAAAAGGATCAAGTCACCCTAAAAAAGAAATTAAGAAAAAGAAAGCTGTAAAAGCAACTTGTAAATAATAAATTAAAAAACAATCGGCATGCCGATTGTTTTTTAATTGAAGTAATTTATCTGTATTTTTCTCTCCAATTATAATTATCGTCATCTTCTTCTTCCTTTTCTTTTTTACTAATAATAGGTGTGTTACAATTTTGACATACATCGTCATATGATCGTAATCCACAGCGAGGACAAGTTGGATCTTTTATATTTTCTTCATCTTTATTATCATCATCCATAATCGTATTATATCAAAGACAAATTTTAGAATCAAATCTATTAATAATAAATTAAATAGTTTATAATATATACACATTATAAATTATCAAAATTATTCATGATTAATAAATACATACCTCATATATTATTAACAATATATTCAATTGAATTCATTTTAATGGGAATATCACCATTATCTCGTAGTGTTTGGTACGCAGAGAATATTCCAATATTATGTTTAGTATTATTTATTATATTTTTATACTGTAGAAAAATTCGTTTTTCCAATACGGCTTATATACTAATGTTTATTTTACCATTTTTACATACAATAGGAGGTCACTATACTTTTGAACTTGTACCATTTAATTGGTTTAATAATTTATTTGGTTTCGAAAGAAATATGTTTGATCGAGTGGGACACTTTACTGTAGGATTTTATGCACTTCCAATAATAGAATACTTGGTATCAAGAGGTTTGGTTGCTAAAAGAATGATTGCCATAACATATTCTATTTTTGCTATAGCTTTTATTGCTGTATTTTATGAATGGATTGAATGGTGGTACGCAGAAATTTGGGGAGGGGATTCAGGTATAGCATTTTTAGGTTCTCAGGGTGATATATGGGATGCTCAAAAAGATATGTTTATGGATGTATGTGGAGCAGTATTTACAGCTTTTTTGTATTTAATAATTTATAAAAATATATCCAAATCTACAATCATAGTTGAAACTAAATAATAATTTTATAAGTTATCCACAGTATTTTCTTGACTGTGAACGAACGTTCACATATACTATATATAGTTAATTAATAATAATTATTTAAATTTTATGAACAGAGAACAATATATAAAAATAGTAGAAAGAGAGATTCACAATATCAACAAAAAGATTGATATTAAAATATTACAAGGAGTAGACTATAGGAAAGAAGCTCGTGAACATAAGCAACTTCTTCATAAAATTCGTCAACACAAACGAAAAGGTTTCTTGGGTAATTTACTTAACTTTCTTAATAGATTTTCTCAATTTTCCAATATTTAATATAATAAGTTATATGTATAACGACTACAAATCAAAGTTAATTAATTTTTATAGTAAAGATAAGCGGATGCCAACATACTCTGAGATGATGAAGTTATTTGGATTTAAATCAAAAAATGCAGTCGCTCGACTTGTTGGTAAATTCACAGAGGAAGGTATTGTGACAAAGGATCATCTTGGACGTCTCATTGCAGATATATCATTAGATTCCATTCCTATGTTGGGTAGTGTTAAGGCTGGTTTTCCTTCTGATGTAACTGAAGAATTAAAAGATACTATAAATATAGATGAATACCTTATAAACATAAAAGAAAATTCTTTTATGTTGACAGTTGATGGTGATTCTATGATAGATGCTCATATTGCTGATGGAGATATGATTTTAGTAGAGAAAACAAATACAGCAAAAGATGGACAGATAGTTATAGCTAATGTTGATGGTGAATTTACCATGAAATATCTTAAAAAAAGTGGCGATAAAGTATGGTTAGAACCTGCTAATAAAAATTTTAAACCTATTCATCCTAAAATATATCTAAATATTATAGCTATAGTAAAAGCTGTAATTAGAAAGTATTAATGTTACAATAATTGAATGACTCAAGAACAAGCCCTAAAAATAATGAAGACTGGTGTAAATATTTATCTTACTGGTAGTGCTGGTTCTGGGAAAACTTATTTATTGAATCAGTATATTGCTTATTTACAAGATCACGATATATCTGTAGCTGTGACAGCTTCTACAGGTATCGCTGCTACCCATATGAATGGTATGACTATACACGGATGGTCAGGTATAGGAGTTAGATCAATAATGGGAGAAAAAGAGTTAGAACAACTTGAAGAAAAAAAGTATTTATGGAAAAGATTTGAAAAAGCTCGTGTTTTAATAATAGATGAAGTCTCTATGCTTCATGGTTTTCAGCTTGATATGATAGAAAAAGTTTGTAGAAGATTCAAAAGAAGTAGTAAGTCTTATGGTGGACTCCAGGTTATTCTTTCTGGTGACTTTTTTCAGCTTCCACCTGTAGAGAAATTTAAAGTACAAGAAGTTAGTCAAATAGAAAATGATTTAGGTATAAGTCAGACATATAGTGAAAATAAAAAAAGTAGTATGGTTTACGAGAGTGAAGCATGGAAAATTCTTAATCCTGCTGTATGCTACCTAACTGAACAACACAGACAAGAAGATAATATATTAACTGAAATACTAAATACAATAAGAACAAATAGTTTAGAAGAGAAACATTATGAATATTTGGATAGCTGTATTGATAGAAATCTTGTAGGAGTAAAACCGACAAAACTTTATACTCATAATGTAAATGTTGATAATGAAAATGCATTTGAACTTTCTCAAATAAATGGAGATGAGAAGGTATATAGAATGTCATCTAAGGGGCATGATATAATTGTAGATATATTAAAGAAAAGTTGTTTAGCTTATGAAGAATTAAGACTTAAAATAGGGGCAGAAGTAATGTGTATAAAGAATAATTTTGAAAAAGGATATGTGAATGGTTCACGAGGAATAATAATTAATTTTGAAGATAATACCGATAATCCAGTTGTTAAACTTTATAATGGTTCAATAGTTACTATAATTCCTGAATTGTGGGCAATAGAAGAAGATGGAAAGGTTAAGGCCTCTATCACTCAGTATCCACTTCGCCTTGCTTGGGCTATAACAATACATAAGAGTCAAGGTATGTCTCTTGATAATGCTGAGATAGATTTAAGAACTGCGTTTACTTATGGTATGGGTTATGTAGCGCTTTCAAGAGTCAGAACTCTTTCAGGGATAAAATTGGTGGGGTTTTCTAAAGAGTCACTTTTAGTAAATCCAGTAATTCTAGAACTTGACCAAGATTTGAAAAATGAAAGTTTTCAGAATGAATTACTTTTTAACAAGCTTAAAAATGAAGAGCAATATAAGCTTGAGATTGAATTTATAAATAGAATGGGAGGAATAATTAAGAATATAAATAGTAGTATAAATAAAAATAAAATTATAAAAGTAGCTGATACAAAAATACCTACTGTTCTTATAACAAAAAGCTTACTTGATATTGGTAAGAATATAAAAGAAATTGCAAAAGAAAGGAATTTAACTCAAGGTACTATTACTCACCATATAGAGCAGATTATGAATGAGTATCCTGAAACTATAATCACACACATAAGACCACCACAAAAGAATATAACTATAGTGCGAAATGCGAATAAAAAATTAAAAGGTGATGAAGTAGGGAAGCTAAATCCTATAAAGCAAATACTTGAGAAAGAGGGGAACAATCTATCGTTTGAGGAAATAAGAATTGCAAAATTGTTTAGTTGATATATATATCAAACATGATATAATTTTTTATAGTATTAATAATACTATAAATTTATGGAAAAAGATAAAAATGATATAGACAACCTTTTGTATTCAAATAATACATCACATAAAGAAAATTATGAGGGTAAATATATTGATCATTTCCTTGAACAATATAGAATTTATTTGAGTATATTTAATAGTACCCATGATCGTAGCAATAAATCTAATGACTTCTTTCTAGCTTTGAATACAGCTATTATAGGTGCATTAGGATACTTGGAAACAAAAAATATACCAGGAAATACTTCTATAATATTTTTATTCGCACCGTTTGTAGGCATAGCTATATGTTACTGCTGGTATCAGATTATAAGTTCATATAGATATATAAATAAAGCAAAATTTAAAGTTATTCATCGTATGGAGAAGAATCTTCCTGTATCATTATTTGAAACTGAGTGGGAATTGCTTGGTAAAGGCAAGGACAAAGATAATTATACTTCTTTGTCTCTAATTGAGCGGAAAATACCAATCATATTTATAATATTATATATATTTATATTTTTTAGTAGTATGTTATTTTAATTTAAAAATTACTGTATTAATTATATTTAATATAATTAAAATTTTATGTCAGGAATTATAAATATACTTATATAAAGAAATATTTACAAAATATATAAAATTAAGTTATAATACATGTATTATGCAACCAAAAACAAAAGTAATAGCAACTATTGGGCCTACAAGTAGTACAAAAGAAGTAATACTTAATCTTATAAAACACAACTTAAGTATTGCCCGGCTTAATTTTTCATGGGGTACACATGATGATCACAAAAAAATTATTGACACAATAAAAGAAGCCTCTATAGAGACTGGTAATAAAATTGAAATTATTCAAGATTTATCTGGGCCTAGAGAACAAGTAGGAAGTGAACATCATTTTGGTGGAGAAGAAAAAGGTGAAGTAATTACTGAAAAAGATAAATATGATTTAACTTTTGGAGTGGAACAAAATTTAGATTATATTGCTTTGTCCTTTGTAGGTTGCGCAAATGATATTATTGAATTACGTAATTTGATAAAAGAAAATGGTGGTAATCAGAAGATAATTGCTAAAATTGAAAGAAAGATTGCTTTTGAAAATATTGATGAAATTTTAGAAGTCACTGATGCTATTATGGTAGCCCGTGGAGATTTAGGGAATGAATATCCTCTTGAAGAAATACCATTTATTCAACATAGAATAATTGAGAAATGTAATAAAAAGGGTAAAATGGTTATAGTTGCAACTCAGATGATGCTTTCTATGGTAGATAATTCTCACCCAACACGTGCTGAAGTTTCAGATGTAGCTTATGCTATTATTGATGGAGCAAATGCTGTAATGCTTTCAGAAGAATCAGCTAAGGGTAAATATCCAGTTGAAGCAGTAATAATGATGGAAAAAATTGCTATTGCATCTGAGAAACATTTATTAATAAAAGATATAGATATTATTTAAAATGACAAAACAAATATATATTACAAGAAAGATACCAGAAGCAGGGCTTAAATTATTAAGGGATAAAGGTTTTAGTTTTGATATGGGTGACAGTAAGCTTCCCCCATCTAAAAAATATATTATTAAAAAATTAAAAAGTAAACCTTACGATGGTGTTATTTCTTTTCTTACTGATACTTTAGATAAAGAAGTTTTTGATGCATGTCCTACAGCTAAAATCTTTGCAAATTTTTCTGTTGGTTTTGATAATATAGACATAGTAGAAGCTAAGAAAAGAGGAATACAAGCTACAAATACGCCTGGTACTTCGAGTCTTGCTGTTGCTGAACATACGGTTTCTCTTATGCTAGCACTTACTACTAGAATTGTTGAAGGTGACTTATATATGAGAGCAGGTAAGTATAAAGGATGGGATCCAGAATTACTTGTAGGCACAGACATGAAAGGTAAGATAATAGGATTAGTGGGTGGGGGTGCTATAGGTATGGAAGTAGCACGAATACTTAAAAATGGATTTGGATCTAATATCATATATTCTGATGTGGTTGAAAATAAAGCATTAGAGCAAGAAACAGGCGCAATAAAAAAAGAATTTAATGAATTATTAAAAACTGCTGATATTATATCTTTACACTGTCCTCTGATGGCAAGTACGACTCATCTTATAAATAAAGATGCTTTTGCAATGATGAAAAGTTCTGCATTTTTGGTAAATACTGCTAGGGGGCCAGTTATCGATGAAAAAGTATTAGTAGAAGTATTAAGGAATAAACAGATAAAAGGTGCAGCTTTGGATGTATATGAGTATGAGCCAAAGCTTACTAAAGGACTTTCAAAATTGAATAATGTTATTCTTACTCCGCACATAGCATCTGCTCGTGAGTCAGCTCGTAATATGATGGCGGAGATAGCAGCAAAAAATGTGATATCAGTACTAGAAACAGGAGTTGCTATAAATAATGTTATTAAATAACATTATTTTGGATTGATAATATTATTAAATTAGTTTATAATATTAATATTAATAATTGTAAAATAAAAATTATGAAAATATATATATCATTAATTTTTGTTAGTATATTACTTGTGTCTTCTGTCGTTTACGCTGAAGATTCAATAGTGACTGATACTACACAAAATACACCTATTACCAATTTAAAACTTGATAACAGCAGACAATTTAAAGAAAAATTAGGTTCTATTCGTCAGGAATTAAAAGATAAAAAATTAGAAGTTCAAAATACTATTAAGATGGATAAAGAAACTAATAAGGTTGAACTTGATGCAAAAAGACAAGAACTTAAGAATACTATAGAAACAAAAAAGTTAGAATTTAAAAAGGAAATGGAAGTTAAAAAAGAAGCATTAAAAACTAAAATAGAAACTGCAAAAGTAAAATTGACCAATGATCTGACAAAGATAAAAGATGAAAAGAAAAAACAAAAAGTTGTAAATATAGTTACTAAAGTAGCAGAATTAAATACTAAAGCTGTTGAAAGACTTAATAATCTTACAGATCAAATAAATGAAAGTTTATTAAAAATTGAAGCTCGCGCAAATGATGGTGCAACAAGAGGCTTAGATGTGTCTACTACACTTTTATCAGTAACAAGAGCTAAAGCTTCAGTTGCTGAAGTCAAAGCGTTGATTCTTGCACAATCTACAAAAATATATACTGCAAATATTACTACCGATCTAACTTTGCAGACAGAAATGAGTAAAGTAAAAGAATCATTTAATACTGACATTAAAGTACTTAGTGATAAAGTAAAAGCAGTTCATGAAGAAGTAAAAAATGTAGCTGTAACTCTTACACAAACTCCTAATATTGATAATGTGGGACAATCTACTACACCAATAGAAACAACAAAAGTCGATGATATAACTAAAACAAATAATTAATTAAATATATGAATAAAAATTTTTTGTATGGAATTATAATAATAGTAGCTATTACTGCATTCTCAATAGCTTGGAGTTCAAGCAAAAAAAATGATGCAGATAGAAAAATAAGTATCCCATTGAGTAGTTTTAGAAGAATAAAAGTTCAACCTAAAATTGATACATCAAGTTCAATAAAAAAAGATTTAAACAATATTGATGTAAATTCTAGTATTGATAAAGATTTGAATGCTTTAGATACAGAAATTAAAACATTATAATTTTTTTTTATAAAACACCAGTACAAAACTGTATTGGTGTTTTATGCTGATTAATTTGATTATTTTTCTTATTGACAAGATAGGGGATAGGTGATATTATAAATCTATATTGAAAAACTCCTTGTGTGTATGAGTGTTTCAATTTTAATTTTGAAACACGCAAAGTAGTTCGGGTATATATATCCAACTTATAAATAAATATGTATAACAATACAAAACAAAAAGGCTTAAACAGAGCCCCTAATTATTCGAGTCGTAATAAACCTCACAGTAGTAGATCTGGTGGTGGGTTTTCTGGTAGGAGTGGTGGAAGTCGCTTCAGTAGTAGTCGTAGTGGCGGAAGTAGGAGTAATAAAAGAAAATCATCTTATGAAAGGATAGATGTCTCTAGATTCATCAGTAAGTCTACAGTTGTAGAAAAAGAAGAGATATATATACCTACTCATACTTTTGCTGATTTTAAAATTGATTCAAGGCTTAAGCTTGCCATTGCAAATAAGAATTATATTTATCCTAGCCCTATTCAAGACAAGTCTATATCTCATGCTTTAGATGGTAGAGATATACTCGGTATAGCAGATACAGGTACAGGTAAAACTGCAGCATTCTTAATACCGATAATAAATAAAATAATAAATAATAGGGATGAGACAGCTATCATTATCGCACCTACAAGAGAGCTTGCGATACAGATAGAGACAGAGTTCAACGACTTCGTACGTGGTATGAAGATATTCGGAGTGGTTTGTGTCGGAGGTGCACCTATCTCTAATCAAATTAGAAATTTAAGAAGGGAATGCAACGTTGTAATCGGTACACCAGGTAGACTTCTAGACCTTGTAAAACGCGGAGAGATAAATTTATCTACTACTCGTTCTGTCGTCCTAGATGAAGCAGATAGAATGCTTGATATGGGATTTATAAATGATATCACATTCCTACTGGAGAAAACTCCCATAGACAGACAAGGATTTTTCTTCTCAGCGACACTTCCTAAGCCTATAGAGAAGCTTATAGAACGTTTTGCTACTGATCCTGTAAAAGTTATGGTCAAAACTAGAGAGACTTCTAAGAACGTCGAGCAAGATGTCATCCGCGTGAATCGCGATATGAATAAGATAGACATACTTTGTGATTTACTTGATAAAGAAAATGAATTTAAAAAAGTTTTGATATTCTCAGAGATGAAGCACTCAGTAGAAAAGCTTTCTGTAGAATTAATTAAAAGAGGCTATAAGGCTGGCAGTATACATGGAGACAAGCGTCATAATGACCGACAAAGGACTCTCTTAAAGTTTAGGAATGATGAGATCAATATAATGGTCGCTACCGATGTAGCAGCTAGAGGGCTTGATATACCTGATGTAACCCACGTTATAAACTACGAAATACCTCAAACTTATGATACATATATCCACCGTATAGGCCGTACGGGCCGTGCTAGCCATAAAGGCGTCGCGTTGACGTTTGTAGGGTAAACTCGCATATATCAATATTATTGTAGGAATATTGATATATGCGTCGTAAAAGATATATTGTACGACACTAATATATAATACACTACAAATAAAATATAAAGAATAAAAAAGTATATAATGTGTCTTCCCTATATTAATATAATTATATATTAACACGAGCAACACAGGTATTAAAATTTTTAACACCCGTATTGTATTTATTTATTTGTGATTTAATTTCAAGTATAAATTTATTATATTCAGTAACTAGATTATTGTAATCATTAATTTGTTCACTTGTTGTTGTTCCTTCGTTTATCGCTCCACTTTCTATTTTAGTTTTTTTATTTATTAAGTTATTTTCAAGTTCTTTAACTTTAGTTTGGTTTATATCAATAATACCCTTTAAGACTCCATCTATGATTGGGCAAGCACTTTTAGGTAACCCAAAATGCTGTACTGCCATCCATATACTATTACCATTATATATACCTTTACCAACTGATATACCAATTTCAGAATAATTTTTATTCATAATATTTGCTTTATGTCCAGGACTTGCCATCCATGCGTCCATAAGTGCTTCATCACTTTTGAAATTTCCAAGAGCTAAATTCTCACCAATCAGTATATAATCATATCCAACTTGAGTCCCCAAATCACCTACTCCAATATTATCTGGTGAAATATGTTCAAAATAATTCTTCATAAACATGTCTTGCAGTTTTTTTTCAGATGAAAAATCTAATTTTGAGTTTTCAGTTAATGGAGGTAAATCACCTAATTCTTTTCTATATTTATTAGTAATTTCAATTAGATGATCTTTTGAAAGTTTTATATCTTTAATATTAGTTGAAAGATACTCATTAGAAACTATAAGAGCACCAGGTACTGCTTCACTAGTAGATGATTTAACAGTGGTTGTAATTTTTGAATTATTAATTGAATCTACTAATTCTTTTAATTTATTATTAAATTTATTAGTTGTATTTATTTCAGATTGAAGATAAGAGAAAGTTTTAGAATATAATTGTTTATAATCGTTTTTAATAATAAATATAATTATTATTATAGCTATGATAAATGCAATTTGATTTATTATTTTCATTTATATTAATTTTACAAAGATAATATTTAAATATATTAACAATATAATTAATTTAATTTATAATTTTTTTACTAAAACTTTAATAAATTCATATTTTGTATATTTATATGCATGATGGTGAAATACTATAACCTGACTTCTCTGCTTCTATTTTAGTAGCAAACCATATTTCATTCTTTTGTGATATTCTTTTTGCTCCACTACAGTCTTTATTATAATACAATTTACCATTTTTTGAAGCAACATAGTTTTTCTTTTTTTGAATATTATTCGATTCTAAATTAGAAATATTGTTAGTATTTATTTTATTCCCTATCTCATCTTTGACATCATTATTAGAAATATTGTTTAATTTAGATTTAAATCCATTTGTTTGATTTATTATTAAAAGACGTCCAAGTAAAAATGAAGATAAACTTACGAGTATAATTACTAAAAGACACATAAAAGTAGTAATGTCAATGTATAATTTACTCTTGATTTTATCCCAATAATCATTTATACTCATACTAGTTTAATTATAAATCATTTTTCATTAGTTTACCAGATTATATAGTAGTTTTAGCCATTATCTAAAGCTTACTATAGATTTAAAACTATAACTTATTATATATGGCACATCGAAAAGCCGGTGGATCGGCTAAAAATTTAACAGACTCAAATCCAAAGTATCTAGGTACTAAACTTTACGCTGGAGAGACAGCAAAAGCAGGTTCTGTAATTATTCGTCAGAGAGGTACTAAGATTCTTCCTGGGAATAATGTAGGCATGGGTAAAGATCATACTTTATTTGCATTAAAACCAGGAACAATTAAATTCGGTACAAAAAGAAAAGTAAATTTCAATCGCACATCATCAGTCAAGAAAATAGTTCATGTGATATAAACAATTAATATAAAAATATCTGGAAGTTTAACTTCCAGATATTTTTATATTAAGTTAGCATACTTCATTCTGATAGCATTTCTCACAATACACAATCTCCTCTCTATCAGGAGCATATGAAGTTTCAAAAGTATTAGAACAACTTTCTTTCATACAGGATCTACGCCAGAGTTTTGGTGGTAAAATTTTTACAAATCTTTCATAATACCTGCAGTTTGAGCATTTATCTGGAATAGGAATATTATGTTTCTTATAGAAATCAAGTTCATCTTTTTTCAAATTAAAAGCTTTCGAACAGTGGTGATCACACTCCCCCTTATGTGCACACTCTAAAACTTCATTTAAAATACTTTTATCAACATTTTTTATATTATCTGGAATGTCTTTATTTAAAATTGATATTTTGTGATGTTTAATATCAGGTATTTTATAATTATATCCATAACTTATAATTTCACTTTCTGTAATAGGGAAAAAGTCTTGAGCAATAGTCTCATTATAACCAAATGGTGATAATTCCAAAGGGAAAAATTCTCCATATCTATATGTATTACCCTTTTTATCTATATATGGATTTTCATTCATATGATTAATTATTTTCTCACGCAGATTTTCAAAATCACTATCACTATAAACTTTATTAAAAATTACATTACTTTTACTTCTCAATCCAGCACAAGCAAATATATTCTTAGATGTGACACAAGTATCCGTATATTCAGCATTTAAAACTGAGTCCTGTGCTGAAATACTAAATTTAACATTATAATCATTCAAAGCACCTGTTAAGTGCTCATATAAGAGTTCAGCTTTACCTGAATAAGTGACATCCATGACATCTTTTTCATTTAAAACTCTATAACAATATTTAGAATTTTCTGTATTATATATCTCAAATGAATTTATACAATTTTTAGTATTTAGTAAGTTATTACCAGTAGAATCAACTGATTTTATAATATGAGCAAAACGATATATAGTATTCTTCAATAATTTATTAAATTCATTTTGTATTGCTAATCTAGAACTGCGACTTCCTAAATTATATTTCTCTAATTCTTTAAAATACTCTTCTTTTGAATATGATTTATTTTTAATATAAAATTCTTTATTCCTTAGATTCGAAGATAAGATACAGTTACTACAATTTGAACAGTCTACTAAAAAGTATGAATCCATACAATTCCTAGAAAGAAATAAATTTTGTGAATTGTAATTCTTTTCTCCTTCAATATTTTCATAACAATCACTTGATTCTTTCATGTTATGACAATCAAATATATTAAATGATTTATCTATGCCCCATGAGTAGAATACATTTTCAGAACCCATAACGACTGATATAGATAAGTATACATTCTTACTTTCACCTACCATATTAGAGTATGGGCTATCAGTGACATTTCTTTGCCATATAGCAGGATGAGGAACAGAATTAAATAAGTCTTTTATCTGTTCAAAAAAGTTTCTGGAAAAATCATAATCTCTTCCATAGTCTACTGCTTCCCAATTATCAGAATTCCAACATTTTTTACAATACACAGGAAAGACAGCATCGCTAGGATACATAGCAATCATGGACTCACTGCACATACTACAATCTCTTTTATATAAAGATCTATCATTCCTCCAAGACATCCGTCTTTGCAATCTACATTCTGGACAAAAAGTAGGAGAAGGAACTTTGATTCTCTCATAGAATAAAAAGTCTTCAGACTCTATTACGAAGTCATTCTTACAATTCTGACAATTCTTTGTTTCTATTTTATATTCCATACTATTTTATATATCTATATAATATATAATTCGTTATTTAAGATACTTCGTTCTGATAGCATTTCTCACAATACACAACCTCAGGATTATTAATTGAATATGTTGTTTCAAATTCATTACTACATCCTTCTCTCATACAAGTTCTATGGTAAAGCTTCATTTTATTTCTATACTTTAATCTATTATAATGTCTACAATTTGGGCAATACCTTGGAAGTGGAAGATTCTTTTGTCTATAGAAATTTAATTCTTCAGCAACTATTTTATAAGCAGTTGTACATTGAAAATCGCAATTCCCTTCATTGGGACAACCAATTATTTCAGTCAATATTTCATCTTTGACTTCTTGTATACTATCAGGTAAGTCGTTAGACTTAATAGTTATATTATAATCTCTTTTTTCTTTTTCTTTCCAGTTGTAACCTTTACTAATTGCTTCCTCTTTACTTATCATAAAGAAATCGTGCGCATTAGTTTCATTATAACCAAATGGAGATAAATTATACGGGAAAAACTCTCCATATTTAAATACCCTTCCTTTTGTATCTATATATGGGTTTTCATTTATATGATTCTTAATTTTTTCTACCATTTTGAAATATTCTTCTTTCTCGTACTGTTTATTTAAAATACAATACTTTGCATTAGTTAGACCAACACACCCAAAACAATTTGAACAATTCCGACCGATAACAAAGTATTCACAATCAAGACAATTCTTTGATTTATCTATAGTTTCTGAATACATTACTTCTTCATTCTCAATAGTAGAAAAAGATAAATATACATTCTTATTATCAACAGAATAATTTGTAAAATCAGAGTTTATAAGATTTCCTGATCGATAGTTAAAAAACCTAGGAGCTTTATGTAGTAAACGAGAAAATTGTATGAAGAAATTTTCAGAAAAATTATAGTCAACACCAGTAGCGAATTGATCCCATTTATCACTACTCCAACACTCAGTACAGTATACAGGTGCTTCTTTATCAGAATACATACTTATGAGGACCTTATGGCACAATCCACACTCTCTTCTATTCAAAGACCTGACATTCCTCCATACCATTCTTCTTATCATTCTACACTCTGGGCAAAATGTAGGAGAAGGTACATTTATCTTCTCATAAAAGGAAAAGTCATCTGGCTCTATAGTGAAGTCATTCTTACAGTTCTGGCAAATCATAGATACTGAACTATGTGAATGTATTTTATTCTGACTATCCATGTTAATTACTGCTAATTGTAATTCTATAGGTTAATAACTAGATTTTATTGACTATTATTTCACATTTACCTTTTTTATTTCCCTTTTTTATTTCTACCATATGAATACCTACTTCTTTAATGTGATTCATAATTATTGAATTTTCATCAACTTCAACTCCTGTAGTATCTTTAATAGCAGTTGCCACATCACGAGTAGAGACTGATTTGAATAAATGTCCCTTTTCATTAGCTTTAACTTTTATCTCAATTCTTTTATTATCAATTGAAGAGATAAGTGAATCAAAAATTTTCATTTCTTCTTCTTTTTGTTTTTCGATTTGAGCTTTTTTTGCTGCTAAATTCGAAATAGCTTGAGGTGTAGCTAAAAGTGCTTGCCCTTTAGAGATAAGAATATTTGCATAACCATCTTTTAATTCTTTTAACTCATATCTATTACCAAGTTTTAGTACATCTGTAGTAAGTATAACTTTCATATCGTTTTAATAAATGGAATTATTTTTTCTTCCACTATTCTTTAGCTTTTAATATTTCGACAGCTTTATCCATCTGAGGATCACGCTTTGCATCATAATCTTTAATGGTAAATGGTATTTTAATATCAGGTTCTAATCCTGCCTGTGATATTGATATTCCATTTGGGGTAAGCCACTTGGCTACAGTAACCTTTAATGATGTCTCTGGTGTTATATCAAGAAGTTCTTGGACAGATCCTTTACCAAAAGTTTTCTCACCTACAAGTGTAGCTATGTGATGCTCTCTGAGTGCCCCTGCGAGTATTTCTGAGGCAGAAGCAGAACCGCCATCAACTAATACTACAAATTGTAGTTTATCATTAAAAATTCTGGGACCATGGCTTCTGTAATATTCAGGTTTGTGACTTGATCCAAAATCTTCACTTACTATTACATCTCCTTCATTTATAAACCATGAACCAATATTTACAGCAATATCAAGATATCCACCTGGGTTACCTCTCAAATCTAAAATCAATTTATGGTTGCCTGATTTTATGAATTTATCTAAAGCTTTTGCGAATAAATTGTCTGAATTCTCAGAAAAACTATAAAACTTAATCAAAGATATACCATCTGGTAAAGATTCACTTTCAATTGTAGGAATTTCGATAGTATCTCTAACAATTTTTAATTCATGCGTTTCTAATTCTCCTTGATGTAATAATGTTAGAGTGATAGTTGTGCCTTTTTCTCCTCGCATCAAACTTATCGCTTTGTCTATAGACATATCAGTCGTACTAGTTTTATCAATTTTAAGTATTTTATCACCTTTTTTGATACCTGCTTTATATGAAGGTGTATCTTTAAGGGGAGCTACTATCGTCAAAACTTTGTCTTTTATACTTACCTCTGCTCCTATACCTCCAAAAGAGCCCTTTATTTCACTCTTGAACATCTTATTATCCTCTGGGTTGAAAAATGTTGTATACGGGTCTCCTGAAGCACTTGCAAGGCCTTGTATAGCTCCCCAAACACGATCCTGATCGGTAATTTTATCTGAATATATAGATTTTTCTTTCAATAAATTCCAAGCTTTCCAAAATGGAGTAAAATCAGCTGTTGTTTCAAAATTTGGTGTTTTATTCGTTACAGATGCTACTTTATCAATCTCTGGGCGATGTGAATAGCCTATATATACTCCAACTGATAAAATACCAAACGAAAGAATAATTGATGCTAAAATAGTACCGATAAGTTTATAATTAACTCTATTTATCTTTATTGGCTTTTTCAATACGTTAAATACATTATTTATTTTCATTATTTATATTATTACAAAATTATTAAATACTTACAAGTTCTAGTGCTGAAGGTGTATATTTATTTGCTGGATCCCATAACATCCAAGAAGTAAGATTGTTATCATATACAGCTTTCATTTCTTTTTGAATTAATTCTTTAGTATATACCGCCCCCATATCAAAATCTTGTAACCATGGGCGAATCTTATTCTTATCACCATTTACTTTTTCGGTTTTAGTTATTGCGCCTAAGATCGCACGATTTATAACTTCATATGGATATAAGCTTGGATTATTATATCCAGCATGGCCTGGTGGGTAGTGTGACGGATAAACCATAGGACAAAGAAAGTCAAAGTAAGGTAATGCTTTCTCCCATACCTGACCTATACCCATATCGGTTATTTCTTCAGTTGTCAGACCGAATAAGTCTGCAGAGATGGGTATATTCTTTTCTTTTTTAACTTTTGCTGATAAATATTTAAAAAACTTCTCCATATTATCTGCTCTTGTTTCCCCTTCTTTCAGATGATAATTTATGTCTTTTATATTACCGTCTGAAGGGTAACGAATGTAATCAAAATTTAATTCATCGAAGCCTTCTTCATATGCACCTTTTGCAACAGCAACGATATAATCATGCACTTCCTTTTTTGCTGGATCCATAAATGATAATCCTTTTCTATCTTTCCAAACTGTACCATCACTCTTCTTCGTTATTGACCACTCAGGATGTTTTTTGGTCATATATGGGTCTTGGAAAACAGATATACGACCAATAATATATATATTTTTTTTGTGAAGCATATCTGTTAGTACCCTAATATTTGGAATTCTTTTTTCAATACTTTTTTCATTTTGTACTGAGGTTACAGGCATATCAAAGCTTACTCTTCCTGTCGAATCTTTTACATCGATGACTATGGCATTAAGTTCTGTATCATCTATCATTTTAATGATAGGATCACGAAACTTTGCAGAACCAGCAACCCATGCTGAGATGTAGACTGCTTTGACAGTTTTTGGTGTTTCAACATGAGTTACGATGATAGGAGTAGGAATAATTTTGGTATCATCTCCTTGATTTATAGTAGGTACTTGGTTTAATTCTTCGGTAATAGTATTGGTTGATAAAAAGTTCTCATTATTATACTTCACTTCATTAATAAAAAATGGTTTTATTAATGGTAATAATGAATAAATAAACAACCCGCATATAAATAATGCGAGTATACTAATAATAAATAATTTAATAAATTTTTTATTTAACATACTTATTCATCAAAACAAAATAATAAACTTATAAAACTATCTTTTTTATTGAGAATCTTTATCATTTATATTATCTATAAATGACTTAATTTTATCATTATCTTTATTCAAACGAATACGTGCTTCGGTATAGAATAAATATGCTAGATATACGATGCAAATACCTGTAAGGACAAATAATATTTTTCTCCAATTTTCATAAAAACCTAAAAAAGGAAGTATAGCAACCCATACACCTATGATAAGTAACGTTCTTTCTTTTCTCATATGTTCATTATACCTCTTAGTTGTAATTTATCAAAATTTAATTTGTAGACATAGCTACTTATTTGGGTTCAACTATTACTACGAATTCCCCTCTTTGCTTGTCTTTATTTACAGTGAAATATTCTAAGACTTCACTCGGTGTCCCTTCTACGAATTGTTCAAATTGTTTGGTTATTTCTCTTCCTATTACTACTTTGAAATTAGGGGCATACTCTGATAGTGATGCTAAAGTTTTAAGTATTCTGTGTGTAGATTCATAAAATACCATTACCCTTTTACTATTTGCTATTTCTTTGAATAGTGTCTCTCTACCTTTTTTATGTGGTAGAAAACCTAAGAATACAAACTCAGCCGATGATACTCCACTAGCAGATAGTGCAGATACTAAAGCACTTGGTCCAGGGATAGGCACTATACTTATATCACTACCAAATTCTTTTTTTGCATTTGCGACAAGCATTACTCCGGGGTCAGATATACAAGGAGTGCCTGCATCTGATACTAAAGCCAAATCTTTACCTTCACTTAGCATTCTTATAATAACTGACTCTTTGCCTTCTGTTGTGTGAGCATTATAGCTCATAGTTTTAGTATGGATATCGTACTTATTGAGCAGTACTTTAGTAGTCCTTGTATCTTCACAAAGTATAGTATCTACTTCTCTAAGTATTCGAATAGCCCGAAAGGTTATATCTTCCAAGTTCCCTATCGGAGTAGCCACTATATATAAAGTTCCTATATCTTTTTGCATTTGAGTATTATAGCACAAAGTTTGAATAATATTATATGTAATTTTGGCCAAAATTTTGAAAATTTCAATATTAATGGTAATTTATAATAAATTGGTATTTTAATATTTTTTTCAAATTAATTTGTTAAATAGCTTTTGTCTCTATAGTATTTGGAAATAAAGGTTATTTAATAAATTAATTTAAAAATATAAACATCATGAAAGAATTAATAGATTATGTATCATGGGAGGATGAACTCTCATTTTTTGAGTATGAATTACTCAATAATATATTTATTATTATTAACCCACAGAAAGATCATAAATCTTTCTATCTTACGATAAATATATTATTTTTGGACAAAATATATTTACAAGGAGGAGGTTTTTACTCCGAATACCCACATTAATTTATTTTGTGGGTATTTTCTTGTAAAAAAGTCATTTTTCTGGTATTTTGTATTAGTATAAATGTATGTTTTGGCTATAACAATTTTGTAAAAAATTGTTCACCCGAACATTTTGAGTACAAAATGTTTTAGGGCCTTATCGTCTAACGGTTAGGACATCGGTTCGAAAGGTTGAGCTTGGATAAAGGTTCCAAGCGAAAGACCTGTGATTAGTTTTATATGAATGATAATGAAATATAAAACAGAACAGGTGTACTGCTTCTGTAAGAAGGTAAATTCCGGGGACGATTCATATTGCATCTGCTATAATTAAATAGTTTTAAGTTTGGCCTTATCGTCTAACGGTTAGGACATCGCCTTCTCAAGGCGGTAATCCGGGTTCGATTCCCGGTAGGGTCACAAATACTAAAATATCCTTATAATATAAGGATATTTTAGTATTTGTGACCCTAAGCAAAGTATCTTCATACTTTGCGTCCGGCGATTAGTAAATCGAACCGTGAGGAGAAGCGAAAGACTTTTCGTTCTCTGTTATTATACAGAGTGAAATACCTCATTCAGTAGAATGACCTACTGGGTGAAAGATGTAATCGTCGATAAGTGTAATCACGATCCCGGAAAGGTCACAAATGAAAATTCCGACTTAGGTCGGCTTTTTCATTTGCTACTTTAAGCTTTGTCTCTGCAGACAAAGCGTCGGGGAAATCAGAAGACGGAATCATATTTTTCTACTAAGAAAAATAAATGAGTCAGGGTCGTGAAAAATTATTTATGACGATAAATAATTTATTCCTGACCGAAAGTGTACTCACGATTCCCGGTAGGGTCACCATTAATTTAAAGTTGTATACTATATAGAGATTTGGTTCAAAATTTTAACTATTTATTGTCTGTAGGTACATTTTCAGTATTATTCTTTTTTGAAGATGTCTCATAAAAAATTATACTTATAATGCTCAAAATTATTTGAAGCACTACAAGACCCATAACTTCAACTATACCTCTGTAGTCTGTTCCACCATCATGATTACGTAAAAGTAATGGTGATACTATAAAGAAAATTATAATATTTGTAAAAAATACAAATGGATAAAAAATGGCACGTTGTTTAATTGAAAAAATTGGCTCCTCTTTATATTCCTCATTTATTTTTTGATTTTCCATACTTAATATTCTATCATAATTAATTTATTATTAATATCTTAAATTCTGATGTATTCTCTACTGATGTAGAAAGGACTGTCCTTGTTACTTATGTTACTACATTAATACCTCTAAATCTGATATAATCAGCATATGAAAATTTATGCGATAAGACACGGTTTAACTGAATTAAATAAAAAAGGTATATTTAATGGTCATATAGACGAAGAATTATCTCCCGAAGGTATTCATAAGGCAAAAATAATTGCTCCCTCAATTCCTAAAAGTATTAAACATATTTATTCATCTTCACAAAAAAGAGCAAAACAGACAGCAGAAATTATTAACTCCGAATTAAATATACCTATATCATTCCATGACGAATTAATAGAATTAAGTATGGGTACTTTTGATGGTCAAATTTTTACTGAAGAGCGTAAAATAATACATAAATCTCTTCAGTACGATTGGAGACCATATGGTGGTGAATCAATAGAAGATGTAAAAAATAGAGTATTAAAAATACTGAAAGAAATTCAATTACTCCCAATAAATAAGGATGGTGAGATATTAATTGTTACCAGTGGAGGTATAATTCGTCTTTTACATTTTCTGGAAACAGGAATGCTTTTAGGTGATATTGGAAATGTATCACTTTTAACTTTTGATTTAGATAAAATTATAAATAACAGCAATATGTAGATAGTTTATAAAGAGAATGATCTTATAATTTTCATGTTATAATTAACTTATGAAAATATCATACCCATATTTACCTAACCATTTTAATGCTGAAGATTTTGGGTATGTTTTAAAAGGAGATATTAAAGATTATTCTGTAAGACCATCTATATATGTTCTATTGTTTAACGACGAAGGTAAAATAGCATCTATTAAATATAGAGAAGAAGTGGGTCGTATGTATCCACTACCTGGCGGTGGTGTAGATGATGGAGAAACATGGGAGGGTGCACTTATGCGTGAAGTTAAAGAAGAGACAGGTTGTGTTATTAAGGATATCTTGCCAATAGGTAGCTTTGGATCATATACCTATTCAAATATGACATATTTTCAAAGTATTATTTGCACAGCGAAACTAAATGGATTACCTTCTAGTCCAAAACCTGTAGAAGATTATGAGCAAGGTATGAAATTACTTTGGATTACAAAAGAGGAACTAATAAGAAAACTAGAAGAGATTATTGGTCCAGTGGATACTCTCAAGGATTATCGATCACTTATGACACTAGAAATAATTAAGAATATTTAAGTATAATTATATTTTCTGTTTATCCCAAAATTCACGGAAACGACCATTATCAGCATAAAGTTTATCAAAAGTTCCCTCTTCAATTATCTTTCCACCCTCTATAACAACAATTCTATCCATTTCTTTTACAGTTGAGAGTCTATGAGCGATAACTATTGCAGTAACATTCTTAAAGAATTTCTTTAGTGAATCTTGAATCTTTTGCTCTGACTCACTATCTAGATGAGAAGTAGCTTCATCTAAAAATAGAATTTCTGGTTGTTTGAATACAGCTCTAGCAATACCTAGGCGTTGGCGTTCTCCTCCTGAAAGCTTTACGCCTTTCTCTCCTATGAGGGTTTCTGTGCCTTGTTTGAGCTTAGGAAGAAAATCTCGTACATGTGCAACATCCAAGGCTACATCAAATAATTCCTCATTATTTATCTCATCATTATTTGCTAATACAATATTCAGTTTGAGTGACATATTGAATACTTCTGTTTCTTGAAGTACAGGAGCGATATTCTTCACATAGCTTGATTTATTAATTGTTTTTAATGGTATATCTCCAATAAGTATTTCACCATCATAATTTTCATATTCTTTAAGTAAAAGTTTAAAAAGTGTAGATTTACCTGCACCAGAGAGTCCGACAATACCAACTTTCTCACCTTTATTAATTTGAAGGTCTATACCATTAAGAACCGTATTATCATCGTAGTTGAAAGAAATATTCTTTATAGAAATTGATTGCCATTGTGAAGGAAATTGTACTTTATCTTTTTCACTATCTATATCGATAGGCTCGTCTAGCATACTTAGAACTCTTCCGATATTTACTTTGTAAGAAGCTACTTCCTGCATAACATCAGAAAGACTGCCAATTGAAGAAGTTAATGTACCAAAGTATCCATAAAATAATATTAAAAATCCAGCCTCATAGTGTCCTTGAAATATACCCCAAATTACAAAGGAAAAAAGTGATATACGAGCTATCCCTTCCCATAATCCTCTTAACATATTCGCCATTTGGAACCAATACACTCTTTTCTTTGCCTTTTCTGCAAAATCAGCAATTCCTATATTAGCAAAATTTAAAATACTCTTTGCCATACCAAGTACTTTAATAGTTCGAATATTTGAAATAATTTCAAAAAATAAGCCAGATATTTCCTCATCTTTAATATTTATAGCAGCCATCGCTTTTATAGCTTTAGCCCGAGTAAATCTTGAAATCAAAAAATATATTCCAAGGTAGACAATAAGTAAAATAGAAAGAGTCTTATCAAAATGTGAAATAATAATAAATGATCCGACGACACTGACTGTAATATCAACGATAGACCCAAGCCATAAACGCATTCCATCGATAATATTCTGTGCCGCTCTATCTATTCTTTTTAATTTATTTCCAGAGTTTTCCTTTTCATGCCAAGCGATATTTAATAATGATAAATGCTTAATAGAATATAATTCCACATCCTTTTTTGCTTTTTCTGACATACTCATACCTAAGTATTTAGATAGAAATACAGTGATATACCGGATAAGAATGACGAAGAACCAAATTACAAATATTTGATAAAGTGGAGAAAGTGATTGACCGGCTTTATGTCCTACAACAAAATTCACAATACTTGCTAAAGCATAAGCATTATATAACCAAACTGCAGAACTAATAGCTGATAATATAGTGGAAATAAAAAACAACCCAAAATAAGGTTTTAGGAATTGTTTAAAAAATTGAAAAATTCTTTTATAAGAATAATTATCCATTCAAAGAATTATAACATTAAAGACAAATTTAATAAAATAATTTTCAAAATTAGTGCAATTATTACATTTATGTTTTGATAAATATATAAAATCAAACTCTATGTATATAATTAAAATATTAGTTTAATTATAATTAATAAATAGTATATATATTAAAAAATCACCCGAAAGTGATTTTCCGGGTGATTAAAATACTAGTTTATTTAACCTCAATAATTCTTCATAATTCGTTAGTATTTTTATACTAATTAAATCACCAACTTTTGCACTGGATACGTTTATCTTTTTGACTTGTATGTTTTCAGCATAGTCAAAAAAATGATTTCCATTTTCGAATTGAATTTTTATGTGACGTCCTTTATTTAGAGAGCCACTTTCAACATAACAAACAAGTATTGTCCAAAAGTATGGATACCTATTTAATTTTACAATTTGTTGCACTTTTAATTTAAAATTACTTTTATTTTTAAAGTGACTGGTTACATGAAAATTGATATTCTTTGTAACATTTAATGGCAAATTCATTTTCTTATTCATACGAAAAATTTTAAAGATTAATACAAAAGAACAAATTATTTAAAAGAACAAAAAACCAGCCTTAGTTAAATGGCTGGTCTTTTTGTTCATATTTTATAAGATTTAGATTTTATATAAACACAAAAATGAGCCCTTTAACTTGAGGTTTTGATTTTGGCTCTTTTGTTGTATTAATATTAACATATTTTTACTATAGCAAAATTTAATAATAAATCAAGCTTTTCTACATTTGACTTTGTATCTTTTCTAATGCAGTGATAAATGCACCTCTACGCAAATCTGTATTGTTACTTTTTGCATTTTCATATACTTTTTGTGTAGATGTATTCATTATATGTAGTAATTTATCAAATACTTCTTTCTCTGACCAATACTCACCTTTAAGATTTTGATCCCATTCAAAGTATGATACTGTGACACCTCCAGAATTTGCTAGAACATCCGGTATAACTTCTACACCTTTACTGAAAAGTACTTCATCTGCATCTGGAGTTGTCGGACCATTCGCAAGTTCAAGGATGACTTTTGCTTTAATATTATTTACATTTTCTTTTGTAATTTGGTTTTCAAATGCAGCAGGTACAAGCACATCACAATCTATCTCAAGTAATTCTTCGTTTGAAATACTTTTACTATTTGGAAAATTTGAAAGATTTCCATTTACTTTTTTATAATTTACAAGTTCATCTATATCTAGACCATCTTGATTATATACTCCGCCCTTAGAATCAGAGATAGCTATGACTTTATGTCCGTGTTTGGTAAAAATTTGAGATGCATTTAGACCTACGTTTCCAAAGCCTTGAATCGCTACTGTACAGACCTCAGGCAACTTTAACTGCTCTCTAAGTGAATCAAAGACATAAAACCCACCTAATCCAGTAGCAGGACCTCTTCCTTCAGAGCCACCTTTATCAAGCGATTTACCGGTAAAAGTAGCTTTAGTTGTATCCCCCGTTAGTTTAGTGTATTCATCTGTCATCCAATCCATTATTTCAGGTGTAGTATTCACATCTGGAGCAGGTACATCTTTATATGGACCTAATACATAAGATAACTTTTTTACCCATCCGCGAGATAAGTTTTCGAGCTCACTTTTTGATAGTTCTTTTGGATTTACAGATATGCCTCCTTTTCCTCCTCCCATCGGTATCCCCACAACTGCACATTTGATTGACATCCAAAAAGCAAGTGCCTTTACTTCGTTTATTTCAGTATCATGATGATAACGTATACCTCCCTTATATGGGCCAAGAATATTATTATATTCAACTCTATATCCATCAAATATTTTAGTGGTCTGGTCATTCATTTTAACAGGAATAGAAATTCGTATATCACGATCAGGTTGCCTTAATCTTAAAATTAAATCTTCATTAAATTTCTTAACATTTAGAACCTTATCTAATTGCAACATTGCATTTTCAAATGGATTGTTCATATATATAATTTAATTAAATAAAATAATGAATAAATTTATCTAGAAAATATAAATATGTATATATCTAGATGTATATATTTTATCATAATTAAAAATTATTAAACAACAAAACAGTGCATAAAAATAGATATATATTGCAATACATTAAAATAAAAACGAAAGGGTTTGCCTTTCGTTTTTAAATTTCTATTTCATTGTACTTATATCAATTACAAATCTGTACTTTACATCAGACTTCAGTACCCTTTCATATGCTTCATCTATTTGGTCTGCAGAGATAACTTCAACGTCAGAAGCGATATTATGTTTTGCACAAAAATCAAGCATTTCTTGTGTTTCTTTTATTCCTCCTATTAGTGACCCAGCGAAAGAGTGACGCCCATGAATTAATGAGAATACATTTACTGAGAGTGGTTCAGCTGGTGCACCAACGTTTACAAGTGATCCATTCACATCTAACAGTGAAAGATATGAATCAATATCAATCTTTGCACTTACTGTATTTATAATTAAATCAAAGTTACCTTTTAGATTTGTAAAAGTCATCTCATCACTTGTGTCAAAATAGTTATCTGCACCAAGACGTAAACTATCTTCTTGTTTATGAGAAGAATGAGAAAGTACTGAGACGTGAGCTCCCATCGCGTGAGCAATTTTCACTGCCATATGTCCAAGACCACCAAGACCGATAATTGCAACTTTTTTTCCTGGACCTGCATTCCAGTGATGAAGTGGTGAGTAAGTGGTAATACCTGCACAAAGTAAAGGTGCTGTTGTATCCAGACTCATACCTTCAGGAATTTTAAGTACAAAATCCTCAGTAACGACAATATGTGTCGAGTAACCTCCTTGTGTTCTTTCTCCATATTTATCGATATTTGCATAAGTCATAGTAGCCCCCTTTAAACAGAATTGCTCATCGTTATTTTTACAATTTTTGCAGTCTTTGCATGAATCAACCATACATCCTACTCCTACATTGTCTCCTATAGCATACTTTGTGACTCCAGTACCCACTTCTACTACAACTCCAGCTATTTCGTGTCCTGGGACTAGTGGATAAGTCTCCTGTTGCCATTCACCACGTACATGATGAATATCAGAATGACAAATTCCTGCATATTTTATCTCAATAAGTATATCTTTATCGTTTAAATCACGACGTACAATAGTAGTCGCTTTGAATGGTTCATTTAATCCAAAAACAGCACGTGCATTTGCAGTAATCATATGTTTAGTATTATATTATTATTAATAATTATTATAAAAGTAATTTTATCATTAATAATATTTATATCAAAATATTAACGAATTATTAACGATGTCATACTTAATGAGCCTCCTACTAATGTATCATTGAAGAATTTAACTTTTTCATTTTTTTCTTTTAACGCAAGAATATATACAAGAGGCCAAAAATGTTCAGGAGTTGGAATTGCTAAATTAAAATCAGTATCTTCATTTTGATAATTTAAAATTTTTGTATACTCATTTTTTAAAATATCATCATTAATAATTTTATGAACTCTATTTGCCCAGTCATAACCAAAATCAGTATCTATCTTACTAAAATTGATTTCACTTAAATTATGAATTATATTTCCACTTCCAATGATTAATATGTCTTCCTCGCGAAGTGATGTAAGCTTTTGAGATAAGATATAATGTTCATTTGTAGATAAATTGTAGTCTAGGCTTAATTGTACAACTGGTATATTTGCTTTAGGATACATATGTCTTAGTATAGACCAAGCACCGTGATCTAAACCCCAGTCATTATTTAAAGTTGCATTATATGAGTATAATAATCCTTGAATTTTTTTAGCAAGAATTACATCTCCAAGAGCTTTATACTCTATGCTGTATAACTCATGGGGAAAACCATAAAAATCATGAATAGTTTTTGGTTTATCCATTGCTGTTACTTTACTTCCATCAGTCACCCAATGAGCTGAAATACAGAGAATCGCTTTTGGTTTTCTAATTTCATTTGCAATTTTTGCAAAATTTTTTGTAAAAGTGTTTTCTTCTATAGCATTCATAGGACTACCATGTCCTATGAATAGTATTGGCATTATATTATTTTTTTTTAGAATAATTTTACTCATTTGGGTATTTGCAGAAATATTTTTTGAAAGTAAACATAATTTTTTAAAAATAAATTAAAAATATTATTTATTAGGTTTAAGCTATTTCGTTTATTATTTTTATTAATCCTTCTTCTGTGGTCATTAAAATAATTTGAACACAATTATGATCAAGCTCACCATTTTTCATAAGTTCTAATAATTTCAAATAATGCTTATGTGTCATGATTTCATTACCTTTTATTATATTAAAATCATGTAATGCTACTTCTAATTCTTTTTTTCTGGTATTTAGTTCTGAAAATCCTTTCCAGTAAGATAATGTGTTATCAAGACTATTTGGGAATACACCATAATTATGTGAAATTACTTCTTTCAATTTATCATCATTAATCAATGCTTCTCTATATATACTTTTTGCTTTTTCAGATATACCAAAATCTCCATCAGTTTCGGCATGTCCCTCCTCATGAATTGAAGCATATTTACCATTCTTAACAATATCGATAGGATTTAAAAAAATCATACCATCTTCAAACCTTGAATAATTGAAATAAATTGGGTCTAAATTTATTGATACATTTAGTAATCTATTAAATCTTTCTTGTTGAATTATTTTAGCTATATCAGGCGAAAAACCTTCTCCTATTAATTTTTTATAATAATTATTGGAAGCAATATTTTCTAAAAACCAAGAACGAGATGAGTTAATAATATCTGATAATTTAGAGTAATCTAAGTAATTAAATGTTAAATAAAGTTCTTTTTGTTTTTCATTTATTTTTAACATTATACTTTCTGGTAACTCTCTATTATTCCAACTATTTTTTATACTTTCTTCTAAACCAACATCATCTTGATAATGATATTTAATTTGATAAAAATTAATAATTTTCTCAATTGTAGCCATAAATCTTTTTTTAGGATTTTCATTTTTATCAATTGAATCAATTATTAATGAAAAATTTTCTACTAAATCGTTATATTTGCCAATATTTAATGAATAAAACATCATTAAGTTTTTATCCTCAATCATTTTTTTATTTATATTCTCACTTTCATTTGATTCACCTATATTTTCTCTTTTTTCGAAAGGAATATCACTATCTTTTTTTCTTCGTGATGTGTAGTTAATTAATAACATAACTTGTTCATCAGAAAGACTATCTAAATTTATAGATTTCCATTTTTCAAAAGTTGATTCAAACACTCTTTTGGAATCTTCATGCTCTAATATTTTTAACTTCTTAAATTTTTCAAAATTTGAATTTATATCATAAACATTTTGATAAAATCGTATAAAATCATTCAATTCATCTATTCTTTTTATTCTTAACTGATCAATATAAAATACCCTTTTCTGAATAACAGAATCATTATTATATATTTTAATATGATGTGTATCTTTTAAATACGCAGATGTATTCTGAGCACTTGAATCTAATGTTGTTACTGTGGTTGTTATTGCACTTGCTAAAATAAGCTCTTTAAAATTCATATAATTAAATATTATTCTTTTGGTTTCATTGTTGGGAAGAATATAACATCACGAAGATTCTTCTGCTCGGTGAATATAGCAACTAGACGATCTATACCCATACCAAAGCCTGTCATAGGTGGCATACCGTGCTCCATAGCAGTCAGGAAGCCCTCATTTACAGCCATAGCTTCCTCGTCCCCACCTTCCTTAGCTTTTGCCTGGGATACAAGCAGATCTCTCTGTATAATAGGGTTTACTAATTCTGCGTATTGATTTGTAATCTCTGCTCCAGCGATAATAAGCTGACAAACTTTTGCAGTCCCATTCTCGTTCTGTTGGGCAAGTGGTTTTAAATCTCCAGGATAATCGATAATATACGTAGGATTAATAATTTTATCTCTTGAAGACTTTTTATAAATTTTATCAAGTAAATTTCCTCTTCCAAGTTTTTCTATATCTTCTTTTTTAACTCCCCACTTTAATGCCTCCACTTTTACTTCTTCAAATGTGATGGTCTCTATTTCTATACCTGTATCTTTTTTAAGTATTTCTCCAAAAGTAATACGAGGCCATTCTAATCCTAGATCTACATCTACGCCATTACCTTCATTATCATATACTTTAAAAATAGTTTTACCCATCAAATTAGTAGCGATAGATTTAATTAATTCTTCTGTCCACTGCATATTCGTCTCAAGGCTTTGGTAAGCGGCATACCATTCAATCATTGTAAACTCTTGTAAGTGTGTGGGGTCAGATCCTTCATTTCTGAAATTCTTTCCTATTTCATAGACTCTTTCATAACCACCTACCATTAGCATTTTATGCTCAAGTTCAAGAGAAATACGAAGAACCATATCCATATCATAATCATTATGATGAGTATTGAAAGTTTTAGCCATTGCTCCCCCAGCTTCATTCTGAAGAATTGGTGTCTCTATCTCTAGGAAATTTTTCTCATCGAAAAAGTTTCTTACAAACTTTATAATTTTAGAACGAATGATAAAACGATTATAAACTTCATTATCCATTAATATATCCAAATACCTTTTCCTGTATGTTTCCTCTACATCTGAAAGACCATGCCACTTATCAGGTAGTGGAAGCAATGCTTTTGTAGCCATGGCCCAGTCCTTTATCAAAATACTTTGTTCACCCCTCCCCGTTACAAAAAGTGAACCAGTAACAGAAATGAAATCACCATTATCAATAGTATCAACAAATAGATTAAAAACATTCTCTGATAATTCATCTTTCTTAAGTACAGCTTGGAATCTATTTATTCCGTCTTGTAGTACGATGAAAAGGATTGCTCCTTGTCCACGAACAATCATAACTCTACCTACAATAGAAATATTCTTCTCCATTGAAAGAGGAGCAATATCGTCAAAAGAATCCTTAACTTCTTTTATTGAGTAACTTCTAGGAACAGAAGCCGGATATGGATTCATACCTGCTTCTTTTAATTTATTAATTTTTTGTAAACGCGCAGTGCGCAATTCTTCAATAGATGCCATAGTTCTATTGTATATCAATTAGAGTGTATTTGGCTAGTCCCTTAGGTGTATTTATAGATACTACATCACCTTTCTTTTTACCAAACAAGGCTTCTCCAAGTGGAGACTTGTTAGAGATTTTATTTTGCATCATATCTGCTTCCTCAGCTCCGACAACACTATAAGTAACATTATCTTTAGATCCATCTTTTTTAATTATAACTGTTGTACCAATTTCAACTTTTGAACTTTGGTGTTTCTTTACGACGACTGAAGATTGAAGCATATACTCAATCTGATTTATACGGTCTTCGGTCTTACCCTGATCTTCACGAGCTTGGTGGTACTCAGCATTTTCAGATAAATCGCCCAAGGCTTTTGCAGACTCTAGAGCTTCTAAAATCTCCTTTCTTTTGAAGGTTCTTAAATTTTTAAGTTCGTCTTGTAATGCTTGTTTTTTTTCTTCAGTTATATAATTTATTTCATCCATAATTGTAGGATTGTAGCAATTTTACATAAATAAGTAAAGTAAAATATGTGAATTCATTTGAAATATTCTGGAGTATATATACTCATATAATCTATAACTTCACTCATTACACGAGTAGCATTACCAGAGGCTGCTTTTGGTCCACGTTCCATAAGGATAGCAAAAGAATACTTTGGGTTTTCATATGGGAAAAAGCCGACGATCCAAGAGTTCGTATTCGTATTCCCAAGCCCTACCTGAGCAGTACCAGACTTGGCAGCGACTTTTACAGAACTAAGATTAAGTGCTGTTGCTGTACCTTCTGTGACTGCCATACGCATACCTTCATGTATAACTTTCATCATATCTTTATTAATATCTAAAGTAGTTACTTTTGATTCAAAAGTTTTATCGTTTAGTTTTATATGAGGGGTAGGTATACTTTCCATCGATGCTATTCCTGCGGTTGCTCTAGCTACAGAAAGTGGAGTCACCTGAAAACCATACTGACCTATAGAAGTATTGTATGTATCTCCAACTCTCCAAGCATCACCTTTAAATGTTTTCATTTTCCAATCTGGTGTAGGAACAATACCACTTTTTTCTCCACCTAAATCAATATTTGTCTTATCAGCAATATTAAACATTTTTGCATATTTATCTATATTTATTATTCCCAAACCTTTTTGATTTTCAAATCCACCACCTATTTCATAAAAGTATACATCAGATGATATAGCAATAGCTTTCTTCATATCAACATATCCAAATGACCCATGGTCTTTGAATACTGATTTCTTTTCTGGAAAGTATGGATTAGGGATAGATATAGAACCATTTGAAAATATTTGTTTTAGAGGAGTTATCACATTCTCAGCTAATGCACCATAGCCTAAGAATGGTTTAACTATCGAACCAGGTGCATACAGCCCAGATATTGAGCGATTTAGAAATACTTTACGTTTATCATTAAAGTAACCATTAATTAAAGTTTTATCTTCACCTTTTGATAAGATAGTTCCATTATACTCAGGAAAACTAGTCATACTAATGATTTCACCTGTATTAATATCCATAAGTACTCCAGCCCCTCCTCCAAATGAAGCACCCTGCGCCATATTTGATATAGATTCATACATCTTTTTTTGTATTCTACTATCAATAGAAAGTTTTATATTTTCTCCTGCTATGGGCAACGTTACAATATTTTCAGATTGTATTTCTCCCTTAACATTCGTTTCAGTAATACGCACACCATTTTTACCAGTAAGATTAGTATTATATGATTTCTCTACCCCATCTTTACCGATAAATGAATCTTGCCAATAATTACCCATTGAATCTTTTGCAGGAGAACTTACATATCCTAAGAGTAAGCCAAAACCAGGATTAGAAATATATGATCTTGCAGGAGAAGAAAGTTTACTCACATCTTCTTTACCCCAAGTATTCCACGCTAATAAGATATCATTACGGTCATATATGAGACCACGATCTGCAAATATAGGTTGTTTCATTAAAGTATTATTTTCACTTTTCTTAAAATATGCTTCACCTTTAATTATTTGAAGATAGCCTAATTGATATATAAGTACACAACTACAAAATATAAAAAATAAACTGAGGGTATATATTGTTTTCTTTGGAATTGCTTTTTCTAAACGTCCTTCAAATTGCTGAGTATTAAAATCAGGTAAATTTTTTGAGTCAAGAAATATTTCATCTGGATCAATATTTCTATTTATATATTTGTTATTTATATGGAATTTCATTTTGATTTTTATATAGTAAAATATGATCGTGTAAATACTGAATAAATAAATAAAAAATAACTATAGCTAAATACACTAAAAATGATTTACTATGAATGTTTTGTGTTTTCGTGGTAGATAGTACTTCTATAATAATACATGAAATAAGAAATTCATAATAGTTTTTAAATATAAATATTCCAACAACAGAGAAAGTTATTACTATCCACCATGGAAATACAAATATACAAATAAATAATATAATATCAAAAAAGATTCTTTTCATAAGTATATTATACTCGAGAGCATCTCATTTGACAAATACATTTATCCGTTTCTTATTTTATAATAAATGCTTCTTAGTATTAAGAAGATTATTATAATTATAAGAGAGTAAAAAATAATTTTATTACCAAAAATAAATGATAATATATAAAATATAAATAATTTGATGTACGCTATTGGTCTTTCAGTCGCATTTTCAATATTATTTGCTTTTGGTATTGCTAACTTAGTATTTAAAATCTTTGCATTAAATGGTTGATTGTCAGGAATAGTAATTCCAGAATTAGAATTCTTTATTATTGAAGATGTGGTTTCATTCAATCCTGATGATAATTTATTTAAACTTTTAATCTTATTTTCTGTTTTAAGTTTTGTTTCCGATATATTTTTTAAAGTATTTGCACGAAAGTTGTCTATGCTGTTAGCATTTGTAGCTAAAGGTACACTAATAGTATTTGGAATTATATTAGTTATAGAAGAACTAGCTTTATCAATTTGACTTTGAAGTATATCAGAAGTTGTAGCAGGATTACCATTTACATTATTTATAACAATAGGAATAAATTTATAATTTAGAGTAGTCGAATTTTTTTCTAATAATGGTGATAATATCTTTGCTGAAATAGAATGATCGCCAGAAGTTATTTTCCAATTCACATATACTTCTTTAACTTCAAAAGAAGGAACAATGACATCTCTATAACCTAGAATTACATTCTTATCATAAAATTCAACTTTTGTATTTAGTGTTGATGAATCACCATTCCAAATAGCTGTATATATTTTTACAGTATCACCTTCTATTAAATTATCTGTAGAATACCAAATATCACCAGGTATAAATCCAGTAGTAGCATTTAAAGCATAAGAAATAAAAGGATTAAAAATTAAATAAGCTAATATTGTAATAATAAAATATCTTTTCATGTTTATATTATAGCATATTTAAATTTTAAGAATATTATCCCCTATTTTAAATGCTTCTCCAGCTCCCATGGTAACTATAATATATTTTTCACCCATATTAGGAAGTTTAGCTTCTAAGTAAACCTCAAGTGTATCAAAGTTATCAAAAGCTTTTGAATTATTTGAATATTTGTTTATTTCATTACTTAGAATTTGTGATGATATAATACCATCATCGACTTCACGTGCATAGTATATAGGTAGAAGTAATACTTCATCCACATTATTAAAACTTTTTGCAAAGTCATCTAGAAGTAATTTTGTACGTGAAAATAAATGTGGTTGGAATACTATATGTATCTTCCATCCATCATTTATTGGATATATTTCTCGAAATCCTTCAATTGTAGCTTTAATCTCAGTGGGGTGATGAGCATAATCATCATAAAGTATTACTCCATTTTTAAGTTTTCCTTTGTATTCAAATCTTCTCCATGTGCCTGGGAAATTACAAACGTACTTTTCTCCATCTTTTTTTGAAATACCAAAAGTACCAGCGGCGGCTATTGCCGCCGCTGCATCTTTCTTATTGTGAATTCCCGGAACTTTTAATTTAAGTTTTCCATTATAAAATTCTTGCCAATTTATTATTTTTGCATTTGCATCATTTACAACTTCTTTTATATTTATATCATCTGGGTTACAAATTATATAACCATCTTTTGGAACTTTCATCACCATTTCATGAAATGCATTTCGAATATCTTGTATGTCTTTATAATAATCTAAATGATCTTCATCAATATTTGTAATTACTAAAACTTTCGGATTAATATTTAAGAATGATCTTCTGTACTCACAAGCTTCAACGATGAATATATCACTATCTCCATGTATATAATTTGTAGCTTTTCCATTAGAATGATTTGGATTACCTGCAAGTAAACTTCCGATTATTACAGAAGGCTTTCTCTCTACACCGTTTAGTATTTCAGCTACCATTCCTGTTGTTGTTGTTTTACCATGAGTACCACAGACTGCTATGGTATACTTATCTTTAGTTATTAGGCCTAACATTTGAGGGTATGAAAGTGATGGAATGATTTTCCCAATATTTTTAAATGGTTCTTTTATCTTCTTCGCAAGTTCTTTATCGTAAGTATCTATCGCAATTGTATAAACTATCAAATCAGTATCTAATGGAATATTCTCATAAGATTGGCCGATCTTTATATCAATACCGAGCTTCACTAGTTCATCGACAATTTCACCACCTTGCATATCTTGCCCAGTGACATTCTTCCCTATCTGTACCATCATTCTAGCAATAGCAGAGACGCCAATCCCTCCTATACCTATAAAGTGAACATTATGTATTTTTGATAAGTCTAGATTATTCATATTATTTTACTTTTTTAAATCTATCAATCCTTTTTCCACCTACAACAACTTTCTCAAAAAACATATTCATTGGGCGAACCCATAGTAAATCCTTTCTAAATTCTTTAATTTCATATAGAGGTTTATAAACAATCATATCTTCCAGAGTCTCACTATGTTTAGCAACTCCAATTATTTCATATTCCTTACCTTTATAGTGTCTATATTTTGCGCCAATTTCAATTTTTTTCATATTGTTTATATGATATTACTGTTAATAATCTATTTTTTGTTTTATCTCTTCGATAACTAGGTAGAGATAAATCATCAAATGTATCTCTATCATCGAATTTTACCATATCTTTAGGAAAAATAGATAACAATGCATTCTTGAAATTAAAATATATTTTAGAATTTTCATACTCAATATAATTACTAAAATTTACTTTCAATTTATCATAACAGTCATCTTTTTTTATTTCAAATTTATGAATAAATGGACCTATATAAATTGACAAATTCGATATATTAAAATTTTTAATCATATCGGAATTCAGGTTCGTATATAAACCACGCCAACCTAAATGTGCTATACCTATAGTTGCTCCATCTCCATAGCACACTGGTGCACAGTCTGCAGTTTTAATACCTAATTTAAAATTAATATTTTTAGTAAATACACCATCATAATTGTTTAAATGTTCGCTTCCATTTATAATTTCTGTTATGTTAGAACCATTAACTAAAACAGGAATAAGTACTTTCTCTTTGCAATCTTGAAAGTCAGAATAAATATTAATATTATAATTCCTAGTAATTGTATTCATATATTTAATATATAATTTAAGTAAAATATTAAAATTAATTTCATAAATTATATTATTTCATAAATAGTAATCCTATAAGTGCAATAATACTACCTATAATCTTGATAGGCAAATCCTCACGTTCTTTTAAGAAGATTGCTCCTGCAATAAAAACTATAACAATTTTGAATGTAGTGATAGCTGAAACTATACTTAGATTACCAACAACAAAAACCAAAACAACCCATGAAAGTGATTGAAGAAAACGAAGGACACCAGTGATAGTTATATCCTTTTTTGAGTACACACTTTTACTATTAGTTATAATTGTAGCTACCCCCAAGAATAAACATTGAGACCACCATGAAAGCATTACTCCAGCTGAGAAACCAGTTATTTTCATTAATGTACGTTCTGCAACAAGCAAGATACCCATCATTATTCCAGAGAGAACCATCAACATGAAATATTTATCAAATTTAAATCTTCCTATTCTGTGTTTTCTAGATACGATCAAAATACCGATAATTAATAATACTGTTCCTAATATTTGTATTAATGTTAGTTTTTCATTTAAAAGTAATGTGGCTAATACTATTGTTATCGGAGTATAAATATTGCTAACCAATGAGCTCACTCCTGCTTCTATATGCTTTTGAGCAGTATAAGAAAAAACAAAATACAAAGAACCAAATAGTCCACAAATTAATGATAAACCAATAAGATGGAGAGTATTTCCATGAAGGTGGAATTTTTCAAATAATGGTAATGTAAAACTTAATATAACAGTTATAAGTGTAACTTGAAAAGCTAAGCGTATTTGTCCTTCATTTTTAATATTTTTATGTGTAGCAAGCCATCTACGTTGGAGTGGTGATGCACTCGCTGCTATAAAATAGAATATATAACTTAAAAAAGTAATCATATTAATTATTAAGGTTAATTCTTAATCTTATAATATATTCATTAAAAAAATCAAATATAATAGTGTTTATATTTTGATTCATAAATTATTGATTAAAAACCTCAAATTCACCTTCTTTTAAAGCATAGATAGGTAAATCTTCCTTATAATTTTTTAATTCCTCGTATGCTTTGTCCCAATCAATTAAACCACGAGAATCATCATGCCCATAGTTTGATTTATAATGCGATATAAATTTTATCGGTAAAATTCCGAGGCCATCAATACACTCTCTCCAATCACAAGTCCATGCATATTTTGAAAGTACTTGAGAAGAAGAGGAATTTGTTACTACAACTTTCCCTTCCCATATTTTAGGTAAATTAAACTTACTTAGCCAATATTTTATAAGATGATCATCTCCACCGTATATGTATATTATATCAGAATTATTTATTTGTTCTTCGAATTTATCTGGAAATGCTAAGTTAAAGACTGGAATAGTATTTGTTGGGTATAGTGATAAATTTTTAATTTCATTATACTTTTCCTCCCAATGTTCTCGAGGATAAGCAAAAAGACATATTAATACACGTGGAGTATCACTAAAGCCCTTTACTGCTTCAGTAAAAAATCTTTTTCCTCCTTCCATATTATTCCTTATGCCTCCAGAATTTAAAATGTATTTAACCATAATTTATTTCAATTTTTTAATTATCTTTATGAATAAATCATTCCTTTCATACTCATTATTAAACATTCCAAACGAAGCAAAAGCAGGAGAGAAAAGTATAATGTCACCCTTTTTTGCATATTCCAATGCAGTTTTTACTATACCATCCAAATTTTTAATAATTTGACTCTTTATAGATAATTTATTATTACCTATAATCTCTTTTGATTTATTAGGTACTTTTCCAATTAGTCTATCAGTACCAGTTCCAGGTATCATAACTACAACTTTGCAGTATTCATTTATAGTTTTTATCAAGTTTTCAACTGGAAGATTTTTATCAGCTCCACCACAAATTAATATAAGATTACTCGTATGGTTTCCTTTATCATCTTTCTTTATATTTGCTAAAGCTCTTATTCCTACTGTCGTTGCTTCTGGAGTAGTTGCATTATTATCATTGTATATCTTTATACCTTTGTACACTTTTAGCAACTGCATACGTCCTTCTAAACCTCTAAAATTTGCAACTGCTTTTTTAATATTCTTTTCAGGAATATTAAACAATTTTGAAACTTCTACAGCACAAGCTAAATTATCCCTATTATAATTTCCAGGGACTATAAATTCCCAATCAAAAATATTATCTGATTTTGCAACTATATATTTACCCATTACATCATTTTCATTTATAAGCTTTTTCATTTCAGGAAGTATAATTAGTACATCTTCTTTTTTTTGATATTTATAAATATTAGTTTTATCTTCAAAATATCTTTTCATATCATTTTTATAATAATTCATGTGATCTGGCATAAAAGTTGTGAATACTGATATATTAGGAGAAACTTTAGCTTCACCAAAACCTTGTAGTTGCCATGAATCAAGCTCACAAACTAATATATCTCCCTTTTTAATTTTTTTCAAAAGTGGCAGTGTCGCAATATCTCTAAAATTTCCACCAATATGTACATTTTTCCCTAAAAATTTTTCATTATCTTTTAATATTTTATATATTAAAGTAGTAGTCATTGACTTACCTCTTGTACCAGTTACCCCAATTACAGTAATTTTAGGTGCAGATTTAATTAAAAGTGATACATCCATCTCAATGGGGATATTATTCTTTCTAGCTTCTCTTATATACAAAGAATCATATGGTACTACTGCTGCTCTTATTATCATATCTTTTTCTCTGAAGTCTTTTATTCTATGTTCTCCTAATACATATTGAATATTTTTATACTTACTTAAAACTTTTAGAGGAGTGGTAAGCTGTTCTTTTGTTTTTAAATCTGTAACTAATAGATCTGCTCCACATTCTGCAAGAAATATTGTATCACCAATACCCCTTCCTAGAAGTCCTAATCCCATAATTGTGATTTTCTTTCCTTTAAATTGTTGTTTATAATTTTGCATATATATTAATTTATTTCTTTTTTATAACATTCCTCACAATATATCCTATATTGATTATGCTTACTTTTAGGATATGTAGTCTGTGTTATTTTATCACAAGAATAGCAACGAACAAGAGAAAGTATTCTAGGATTACGAGAATTCATTCGTATGCCATGACGACAATTAAAGCATTTTGTTGGTATTCTTAATTTCATTTTTTTATAAAATGCTATTTCTCTTGATATTAAGTGATAGTTTTTATCACAAAATTCGCATTTTAGTATCTTAGAAAGTAATTCGTCTTCATTATATTCATCTGGATTATTTGGTAAATCATCTATTGAACAATTTTCTTGACCAATAGTTTTTGGTATATTGTCTTGCCATTTAAACTCTTGTAGTAATGCTTCACTTTTAGATAGAGGCATATATTCACTAACTATTGATTCATTGTAACCGAATGGACTCATCCATATAGGGAAAAAGTTACCCCAATCACCACTTTCCTTCATATTTTCTATGATTAGTGAAATAAGTCTAAAATATTCATCTTTATCATATTTTTTATTTAGAATATAGTATTGTTTATTCCTCAAACCAAAACAGCCAAAACAATTAGTGCAATTATAGCAGGATTTTGAATAATATACATAACTTGAATCCTCAACCATATGAGTGGCAATGACATTTGTGCTATTTATACTATTTAAAGTTTGATATCCATATTTAATGTTAGGGTTAAATGAAGAATCATAAGATTCAATAATATTTCCAGCAGTATAACAGTATTTGCTATTTTCGCCAATCTTAATATCAAATGATTGCTCCACATTATGAGAATTATATATATGATCACCTGTTACATTATTATTATGTGAGCCATACACACACTTGGTAGGAATCTTTTTTCTTAATTCTTCTCTTTTGCCCAATATATACATAATACTTGCTTCGTCATACAATGGGTAGTTATTTATAAATTCTTTATATTCTTCTTTAGATACTGGTTTATTGAAAATATTATAGGATTGTTGTCGTAGACCTACACAGCCGATACAATTAGTACAACCACGACAATCATAAAGACCCATAGAATCTACACAAGATTCACACTCTTGAGAGTATAATAATTTATTTGAACCAAGACAATCAATACATTCATAGCAAAGTTCAGATTTATTCACATATATATTATCGATACAATCTTTAGAATACCAAACAATATGACCATAATCACAATTCTCATTCTCAACACAACCAAAATTCAAATAACAATTTTTTGATTCAAAAACCATATTTGAGTATTCGCAATTCTCGCTTTTAGAATTCATAATTGCAAAACGAGGAACTATATTTGCGAGTTTACTAATTTGTTTAATAAATGGTTGAGATAAGTCAAGATCAATAGCATAGCTTTGAGCGTCCCAGTCATCACTCCACCATTCAGAAATGTCCCAAACTGGGAATGGCACATCAGGGCTATACATTGATATAATCATTTTACCTGATTTGTCTGATGGCCTTTTATAAAATGTTTTGAAATTTCTAAATAATATTCTTTGTTGTTGACGGCAGGTCGGACAATTTAAAGGTTGAGGTACATTTATGCGTTCATAAAAAATGCAATCATTTTGATCAATCATAAATTCATTTTTACATTTATTACAAATTATATTATTACTCATATATTTATCCTACTTCTTTTTGATAGCAATCTTTACAGTATATCATTTCTGGTTTTTCTGGTGCGTATAATGTTTCAAATTCATTCATACAATCACCATTATGATTATGATTTAGAATTTTACACATACATTTTCTTTTATAAAAATGAAAAGGATTTTTCCAAATTAAACGATTGTGGTATCTACAATTTGGGCAATACCGAGGAATCGGTAAATTCATTTGTCGGTAGAAGAGTAATTCATCTGGTAATATTTTGTATGCAAAAGTACATTGCATTTGTGTATCACCCATATTTGGGCACTCAATAATTTCATCACAAATTGTGTCTAAAATATCATTTATACTTTCGGGTAATTCAAAGGATTTCATTGTAGAAGTATATAGTTTCTGTTCTCTGTCTTTCCATTTATAACCCAAAGTAAGAGATTCATCTTTAGAAAGAGGATTTTCTTCAAATGCAACTGTTTCATTGTATGCAAATGGTGATATTTCAAAAGGGAAAAACTCACCAAAAGTATATTTACACCCATTTCTATCTATATATGGCATACTATTCATTTTTAGCTTTATTTTTTCAAAAAGATCAAAATATTCATCTTTAGTATATTGTTTATTTAAAATACAATACTGTTTTTTCTTCAAGCCAATACAGCCAAAACAATCTGAGCAACTTCGACAATTATCACAATAATATATTTCTCTACATGCACCTTCACAACTTAAAGATAATATTACTTTACTTGCACCACCACCTCCAATAGTAAATTCATAACACTCTTCAATTTTCCCAGCAAAAATAGTATCATAAGAATCTTTAATGGTATTAGCACCAAAAAATGCATGCTTAACATTTTCAGAATTAATAATTCCATAACTATAATAAACATTTTTTGAATTTTCTATAAAATCACCAATTATATCTACAGAATTTTTAATATTTGCATATTTATGAATAGATTTTTTAGTCATTTGTAAAAATTCATTTTTTGCCTGAACTTGACCTGCATATGTTTCTGTTTTTAGATCAATAATAGCTTTTTTGTATTCATCTCTAGTTAATTGTATATTTCGAAAAACATTACTTTTATTCCTTAAGTTTGAAGACATACAACAGTTAATACAATTTAAGCAGTCAAATAGGAAATGAGAATCAATACATTGATCACATTCAATCAAAAAAGTAGAGTTATAATTTTTATTAGATTGTATAAGTTCATATCCTCGATCATTTTCTTTAATTATTAAAGAATCTAAACAATTTTTATTATATTTTAAAACATGTTTAGAATATTTTATATGTTCAGAAGTAACAACGTTATAAGATAAATATGAATCAACACTGGTATAACATAGATTTGAGTATTCGCATCCTTCTCCATTTCTTTCGTTTTGATCTAATGCACGATGAGGAATACTATATTTTAAGTCTTTAAACTGTTCGAAGAAATTTCTTGAAAAATCGTAATCCTTACCATAATCAAGAGCATCCCATCCATCACCCAAGTGACATTTTACACACCAGTTTGGAAAAGGTGTACTAGGATGATACATCGATATTAATGATATACCACAATTACCACATGTACTTTTATATAGTGAGCGTTCGTTTATAAATACTAGTTTTCGTATAAATCTACAATATGGACACCAGGTAGGAGGAGGAACTTTAATCTTCTCATAAAATAAGAAATCATCAGACTCGATAACGAAGTCCACTTTACAGTTTTGACAATTTATTTTTTGTGGTTGATATTCCATGTATATTAATTAAATTCATTCTGATAGCACTTTACACAGTATACTATCTCTTTACTGTTTGGTGAATATGGAGTATTTATCTCTGTATTACACTTCATACAGTTCCTTTTGTATAATTTGATAGCATCCATTCTTGTAAATCGTCTATTCTCTCTGCACTTAGGGCACTCGTGAGGAATTGGTATATTCATTTTTCTTAGTAAGTTTAACTCGCCTTCTACTATTTTATATGCACGATTACAAATAGAGCAACCAATTATCTCATCTAATATTGAATCATCCGTAGTTTCTATATTATCTGGTAAGTCTGAAGCACTAATAGTTATCGTATGATTAGGATTTTCTACTTCTGACCACTTACTTCCAAAATTTATTACTTCTTCACTGGTTTTTGGAAAGAATCTCATTGCATTTGATTTATTATAAGGAAAACAACTAAACTCAGGTGGAAAGAATTCACCATATAGATACTTATGACCTGTATTATCAATATATGGATTAACTTTCATATCTTCAATAATTTCATTTCTAAGTTTTTCATATTCTTCTTTTGAATATTCTTTATTCAAAATACAATATCTCTTTCTTTTAAGATTGACACAACCAAAATTATCTTTACATCCTATGTTCCAAATGCAATATTGTAAATTCATACTATCAGGCCAGCATTCAAATGAAAAAAATATATTACTAGAATTTTCACCTACTACTGTAGATTCATAAATTAACTCTGAATTATTTCCCCAACCAGAATAATCAAAACAATCTTTTGCAGGTTTAACATTAATAAATTGACAATACTTACAATCTTCAGCACCATTACTCAGATACATTTCTTTAGAATTCTTTGATTCATACACATAATCTCCTGTTACATTCACACTCATAGAGTGCCCATGATATTCTCGAATAGGTTTTGATAACCAAAATTCAAGTGATTTAACTCTCAAATCATTAATATTCTTCCATGAATTTAAATTTAATTCTTTTAATTTATTTGTGTATTCCTCCTTAGTATATTTAATATTAAATATACAATTACTTTCTCCTCTTAAATTTACACATCCTATACAATTTGTACAATTATAGCAGTCACGAGAAAACCATACATCTATACAGTCATCACATTCTTCAGAATAAAAAGTTCTATAACATCGACTAAAGCCTATAGACTCATAGCAAAGCTCAGAATAGTATCCTCGAATGCAATCAGAACTATATTTTAAAGTATTTAATATCGTTGAAAAATATACTGTATCACAATAATCAGCCCAAAAGGTCATGTAACAATCCTTAGACCATGCTGTACTGTTTACATATATGCAATTGTTGTTACTTGTATAAAGATTATTTAGTGATACATTAGAAGTGTGAATAATTAACTCTTTAATTTGTTCTAAAAATGGGCGAGATTTATCGTATTCTAAACTAAGCTCAGTTCCATCCCAATCATCTTTCCACCAACATGATTGACAATAAACTTTAATTGGTTGAACTTGATGATATCTTGATAGTGTTTTTTCTCCACATTTATTACATTTATTCCAAAATAAATTCCAAGTATTTTGAAAAGAAAATCTCCTTACCATCCTACACTCCGGACAAAAGGTTGGAGGAGGTACTTTAATCTTCTCATAGAATAGAAAATCCTCAGGCTCAATAATAAAGTCTTTCTTACAATTCTGACATCTTTTATTTTCGGATTTACATTCCATATTTACTTTTACCAACATTAAGTTGTGTTTTACTTAGGAGTTGAGCTCCTAAGCAAGATTAGTATCCTTTTTTTAGAGCAGAAGGGATATCTTTTAGTTTCTTTATATTTGTTGTTAAGCCAACTTTTGCCATTTCTTCAATAAATATCTTTGAATCTAATGTTTTATCTTCAGTATTTTTAGTACCTACACCTCCCCACTTACCTTCAAGAACAAGCTTTGCGCAAGTGACTGTCGGTATCGCAGTTGTATACCCTATAGCATTACCACCAGTTTCTTTGAAAGCTTCTGTGTGGTCACAAACATTATAAATATATACACATTTCTTTTTACCATTTTTTACTCCGGAAATGATATTCCCAATATTTGTCTTACCTTTGTAACTCTTATTGAAATCTTCACCTTTAGGAAGTATAGCTTTTAAGAATTTTACAGGGACTACTTTTTGTCCATTATAATCGATAGTATCAATGCGTGTAAGACCAATATTGTATAATACTCTTAGATATGTAAGATAAGTTTTTGAAAATGTCATCCAAAAACGAATCCTCTTAAGTTCTGGTATATGAGCAGGAATTGTTTCAAGTTCTTCATGATACATAAGGTACGGAGTGAACTTGCCTGCTTGTGGGAAATTAAATTCAAAGAATGGTGCATCTTCATCTATTAGTTTCATTCTTTCTTGCCATTTACCATTCTCCCAGAATTTAATTGGTAAGATAAGTTCACGAAGATTTATTTCGGGATCAAAGTTTGGTGCAAATTTAATTTTTTCATCTTTAGAACCCCCATTACAATCAAGAATATCTATACTATCTATCTTATCAAAAAGGTAATCACGAGCATAAGCAGAATATATATTTGATACTCCAGGATCAAAACCTGAACCCAAAATAGCTAGAAGATTTTTCTTTTTAAATTCTTCATTTTTAGCAAGCTGAAGCTTGTAAGAAAAGCCATACTTTGCAGGATTCTCATAACAAGCTGTGTCGATATAATTCACTCCATACTCCAAACAAGCATCCATAACAACAAGATTGTCATATGGGCTTCCCCAGTTTACAACTAAAATAGGATTTACCTCTTTAAGCAATTTCAAGAAGTTATCATTCATACCCACATCTGTAATGTGAATTTGTAAATCTACTTTACCTTTTGACTTCTTTAATACTGATTCACGGACAGCTTCACATTTACTTTGAGTTCTGCCTACAACATGGATTTCTGAAAAAGTGTCTCTGAATTGAGCCATTTTATGTAAACCTACACTACCTACATTTCCGCACCCGATAACTAATATTTTTGACATAAATATATTTTACTTAGTTTCACTAAGTTTCTTATTAATTATTAACTCATTAATTTTACTACAAATTTGATAAAATATAAAGTATCAATAGATATTATTATCTATTGATTTATATAGCATATATACTATAATCAAAGAGTTTATTATTAAATTAAATATAATGTCTAAACCAATTATTATAAATAAATTTGGGGGTGGAATATTGAAAAATGAATTATTCCCAATTATAGCGAAAAGGTTAAATGAGCAACTTAAAAAAGGATATTTTCCTATAGTTGTTGTTTCTGCATTTCCTGGTATTACTGATCAGTTACTATCTGTAACAGAAAGTTCTATTAGTAATATAAAAAATATTCATTTTGAAATAATAGATAAAATGAATATGAATCTAAACTATTCGAATATAGCTAAAATTGAAACAGAAAAAGTATTTAATGAATTAGAAATAATTGTAAAAAATATAAAAAATACTCCAGAAATAGAATTATCTGTACAAGATAAAATTGTTTCTTTTGGTGAGAAATTATCTACTGTTATTATAAACCAATATTTCAATTCTGCAGGAATAAAATCAAAAAAATTTTTTGCTGAAGAAGTACCAATTATTACTGATGATAATTTCAAGAATGCAAATATTGCATATGATATATCTGTAAAGAATATTCTTAATAAAATATCGAATTCAGAAGGAGTTCCTGTTATTGCGGGATTTACAGGTATAACATTAGCTGGCCATACTACTACTTTAGGTAGAGGTGGTACAGATACCACAGCTTGCTTTGTAGGATCAGCACTAAAGGCACTTAAAATAATACTCTGGAAAGATGTAGGTGGGGTTTTATCTGCAGATCCAAAGATAGTAAATAATGCCAAGACTATATCTTCTATAAGTTATCTTGAGGCTGAAGAATCTGGGAAGATTATACACGACAAAGCGATACAGTATGTAAAAATAAATAAAACAACAGTTGAGATAACATCAATAGCAAACCCTAAATTAAAAACAGAAATAAAAGAAATTAAAAAGGTCAAAAAAGGTGCAAAGATAGTAAGTGTTAAGAATGATCTAAGTCTAATACTTATAACTGATGAAAATATTAAAGTTAATGATTTATTGTTTACAGTAAGTCAAACATTTATAAAATATAAAGTAGATATTATACTTATAAGTAATACTCGTTATAGTTTGCAAATTGTTGCAAATAATAGTAATAGCCAGCTTGATAAAGTATATGAAGAACTTAAAACTAAGATTGCTGAAATAGAAATTACTAAAGCAAGTATGGTATACTTAGTTGGATTATTCGATGCCAAAGATGTTAGTAATTTAAATGACTTATTAGTAAAACAAAAGGCGAATTTACTTATAAGTGCATTTTATTATGAAAATTGTTATCGTATTGAAGCAGTGATAAAAACGAATGATATAAATAATATTATCAAAGCTGTGCATAAAAAGTTTATTAAATAGTAGTGTAATCAAATAGTATCTGATTCGGGTCCGGATAATTTTCTACTGAAAATTTCCTTATTGCTCGGCTCGACAGCCTTGCGCACGCCCTCATCAGAAACTACTTGATTACACTTAATTAAATATATGAAAAAATTTAAAGTTGGAATATTGGGTGCGACAGGTATGGTAGGTCAAAATTATATAAAGTTACTTGATAAGCATCTTTGGTTTGATGTTGTATACTTAGCTGCATCAGTGAATTCTGCAGGGGTAACTTATAAAGAAGCAGTAAAAGGTAGATGGCAGATGAATACAGAAATACCTGAGAAGATAAAAAATATTATAGTTGAAGATGTTGCAAATATAGAAAAAGCATCTAAAAAATGTGACTTTGTATTTTCTGCATTTGAAATTAGTGATAAAAATCTAGTAAAAGAAATTGAAGAAAAGTATGCAGAAGCTGGTATGCCAGTAGTTTCTAATGCATCTGCAAATAGATGGACTAATGATGTACCTATGCTTATACCTGAGATAAATTCTGATCATTTGGATATATTAGCTTCACAAAAGAAGAATCATAATTGGAGTAAGGGTTTTATCGTAGTAAAGCCGAATTGTAGCTTACAGAGCTATTTAACCCCTATACATGCCCTAAATATGGCTGGTTATCAAGTCAAAAAGATTATGATAACTACCCTTCAAGCTGTTTCAGGTGCAGGATATCCTGGAGTACCAAGTCTTGATATGATAGACAATGTAGTTCCATATATTGGTGGAGAAGAAGAGAAAACTGAAAATGAACCACTTAAAATTCTTGGAAATATAAAGAATGGTAAATTTATTAAAAATACTGATATTAAAATATCAGCAACGTGTACAAGAGTACCAGTCACAGACGGTCACCTTGCAACAGTGAATATATTATTCAAAGACAAAAAGCCTACTAAAGAAGCGGTAATAAATATTTGGAATAATTTTAAATCAATACCGCAAGACTTAAAATTACCATTTGCTCCAATCAACCCTATTATTTATACTGAAGAAGAAAATCGACCTCAACCTAAAAAAGATAGAAGTAATGATAAAGGTATGGCCGTAACTGTAGGAAGATTACGAGATTGTAAAGTATTTGATTATAAATTTGTAGCACTCTCTCATAATACAATTCGTGGAGCAGCGGGTGGAGGAATACTAAATGCTGAACTATTAGTTAAAAAAGGATATATCAAATAAAACCTTAATAATATTTTCAGAGGGGCGTGCGCAAGGCTGTCGAGCCGAGCAATGAGGAAATTTTCAGCAGAAAATTATCTGGACCCTCTGAAATTATTATTAAGGTTTTATGATAACAAAATATACTACCAACCAAATTCTTTTCCTACATCTTCTGGAGATTCTCTTTTGCGCGCAACAACTATATGACCATTCTCAGCAATAATTTTAATTGGTGATGAAAGCATACAATGGTGTGACGCAAGAGCATCTTGGTATGCACCAGTATCAAAAAATACAACATAAAAAGGTTCATTCTCATTGTATTCATAATCAGGAAGTGAAATAGAACCATCAATACCTGTGTATACATCATCAGAGTCACAACTAGATCCAGATATCCATACATCATTTAATTTACCATCAAACTTGTTATTTATAGGAGATACAGACCATTTTTGATTAATAGCCCATGTATCAACTAGATCATTCATAAGACTTCCATCAATAACATACCACTTCTTAGCCTCAACACCTTTATGGTGAATAGTCTTTGTATCAATAACTTTAAATATCGTAATTTGTGCTGGAGCAACCATATATCTTCCCCACTCACAAATAAGATTTGGATGTGGCATTTCTCTTTTTTCTGATTCTTTTTTAAGTAGTTCAAATAATTTTTCTAATATTTTGTCTGCAGAATATTTTTTATTTCTTTCAAAAGGTATTGGCATTCCTCCACCAATATCTATTGTATCTAAACTTGGGTTAGTTTCTTTAAGTTTAAAATACACATTCAAAGCATACTTTGTGGTTTCTATCATATCAGAAAGTTTTTCAATCTTACCAATTCTATAATGTAAAACTTTTAAATTTTTAAATGATGACATTTTTAAAAGCTCATTCCTACTAAATCCAAATCTATCAATTTGTTTATTCCAATTAGTTTTAGATTTTACAGGGATATCTAAACGTATACCTACATCATATTTAGAATTTTGAAATGTCTTTAATTCAGATGGCCCTTCTATGATTGGTACAACTTTAAGTCCCCTGTGTTGAAGTTCATCTATTAAATTAATATATTTATCTGTTTTTGGACCGTTACAAAGAATCCTCATTTTCTCATTAAATGATTCTTGTTCCAACATTTTTTTAATTATATACAATTCGTTGTATGACGATGTCTCTATATTTGCTCCTTCACCTACCATTGCCATAACTACTTCTTTGGTTTGATTACTTTTCATTGGGTAATGATAAAAGAATTTGCCTTGGTATTTATGTTTTTTTATTATTGAAGATGATAAATCAAGTAAGTCTTCAACTCTTTCTTCTATGATATATGGAAAAAGTATTTCTAATGAAGTACCAAACTTTTCAGCAAGATAACGAATATTGTATACATTATTCCCTTCTTTAGCTATTAAATCTCCATCTTTATTGAAATCAAAATATTGGGTATTGAAATCATTTATACCGAGCTTCCATAACTTTCTAGAAGCAATTGATCGTTTGGTCATTCTTTTTATTAAGCTTTAGTACTTTTAGGCTATTACTATGTTAACATAATAACCCATAGAAAACTTAGCTTTTAATAAACATTATAATAGAATATATCATAACAAAATGAGCGAATTTGTAAAGAAAATTATTGATTAAAATATTTATGGTAGGATATTATAGTCCTTCTTTTTTAAGACTTTCAATTAATTCTTTATTCTTTTTAGACAATTTGGTTGGCATAAGTACTTGTATTCGCATTATTATGTCACCTCTTCCACGATTTGTTGGTACTCCTTTGCCTTTTACTCGTAGCATTTCACCATGATTTATACCTTCAGGAATCTTTACTTCAACAACTTTTCCTTCAAGAGTTTTCAAATCATATGTCATACCCAAAAGTGCATCAGTAAGTTTAATATTTAAATCCATTACCAGATTCATATCATCACGTGTAAATACAGAATGATTTTTTACATTTAACTTTATATATAAATCACCTGTCTCACCATTTTGGATAGCTTCACCTCTGCTTCTTACACGAAGTGTCTCTCTGTCATTTACTCCTTCTGGGATTTTAACAGTAATCGCTTCTTCTTTTTTATATACACCTAAACCTTTACATTGACTACATTTTTCAGCAGGAATTTTTCCATTACCAAAACAATTATCACAAGTTTTCACTGATGAAAAGTTACCAAGAATAGAGCGTTTCACTTCACGAACTTGCCCTTGACCATTACACACACTACAATTATTCATCTTTGTACCTACTTTTGCACCAGTACCATTACAGATACCACATGTTGATTGTTTATTTACATTTATTATTTTCTCTGCTCCAAATATTGATTCTTCAAAAGTTAAATATATATCAGTAGATAGGTCTCTACCTTTCTTAGTTTTTTGTCTGCGTCCTCCACCACCAAAAAAGTCTCCAAATATATCACCCAAATCACCCATGTCGAATTCCATTCCTCCATTTTGACCAGAAAAATCAAAACCACCAAATCCACCCTGACCTCCTCCGAAACCACCTCCACCAAAGCCTTGTGGACCATCTGCATTACCAAATTGATCAAATGAAGCTCTCTTTTTATCATCAGAAAGCACTTGATATGCTTCATTTACCTCTTTGAATTTTGTGTCATCACCCTTATTCTTATCTGGATGGTGAACATGCGCAAGCTTATGGAAAGCTTTCTTGATTTCATCTTTTGAAGCATTCTTATCTACTCCTAATGTTTTGTAATAATCTTTTGGCATAATTTATTTATGATAACATAAAATACAATAAAGTGAATTTTCAAATAGTCTCTAAAAAATGACTTACGGAGGCCATCGGGCCTAGTAGGAGCAAAAAATTCAGTACAATTTTATTGTGTGCATTTTGAAGAGATCTATTTGAAAAAGAGCTTTTATTATTTTTTATTTTTGTTCTGGATTTTCTTTTACTTCTGCTTCTTTTATTTCTGGCTCTTGAGCTTCTGGTGTAGGGTTCTCACCTTCTTTTGGTGCAGTACCAGCTTTACTCATAGCTTCACCTATCTTTGACATTTCATTTGAGAGTTCCTCTGTTGCCTTTTTGATAACTTCAAGGTCATTCCCTTCTTTAGCTTTTTTAACTTCGGTAATTTTATTTTCTATTTCAATTTTTATTTCTGGTGTTACCTTATCCCCATAATCTTTAATAGATTTTTCAGCAGTGAATATCATCATCTCTGCAGTATTTTTAATATCTGCTAACTCTTTTTTCTTTGCATCTTCATCTGCGTGTGCTTCTGCTTCATCTCTCATCTTTTTAATATCTGCTTCTGTAAGTCCTGAAGAAGCTTCGATACGTATAGATTGAACCTTACCCGATGCCTTATCCATAGCTTTAACATTTAGTATACCATTTGCATCTACATCAAAAGTAACTTCAACTTGAGGAATACCACGAGGTGAAGGTGGAATACCATCTAATATAAATCTTCCAAGAGATTTATTATCAGAAGCCATAGGACGCTCACCTTGAGTTATATGAATTTCAACACTTGTCTGATTATCAGCAGCAGTTGAGAATATCTGTGATTTAGAAGATGGAATAGTTGTATTTCTCTCTACAAGCTTAGTCGCAACTCCACCCAAAGTCTCAATACCCAATGATAATGGAATAACATCAAGAAGTAATACATCTCTGACGTCTCCTTGTAAGACACCTGCTTGTACAGCTGCACCAAGTGCTACAACTTCATCTGGATTTATAGAACGATTTGGCTCTTTGTTAAATAATTTTTTGACTGCTTCTACTATTGCTGGCATTCTTGTCTGTCCACCGACTAGTATTATTTCATTAATTTCACCCATTTTAAATGGTGAAGCATCTATAGCACGCTTTGTGATCTCAATAGAGCGAGTTACATACTCTTCTGCTAATGATTCCAAAACTGCACGTGTCATCTTCAAAAGTAAGTGTTTAGGTCCTTGAGCGTCTGAAGTTATAAATGGAATATTTATTTCAGACTCCATAGTCGTTGAAAGTTCATGCTTTGTTTTCTCAGCAGCTTCCTTTAGACGTTGAAGTGCAAGCATATCTTTAGTAACATCTATACCTGATTCTTTTTTATATTCATCAGCAATCCATCTAACAACTTTCTGATCTATATCTTCACCACCCATGTGTGAGTCTCCATCAGTTGATTTAACTTCTATGACATCATCACCAACTTCAAGTACAGATACATCGAAAGTACCTCCACCAAAGTCATAGACGACTATCTTTTCATTTTTCTTTGTATTAAATCCATAAGCTAAAGCTGCAGCAGTAGGCTCATTTATAATTCTTTTAACATCTAGTCCGGCAATTACACCTGCATCTTTAGTTGCTTTTCTTTGTGCATCATTAAAATATGCAGGAACAGTGATAACTGCTTCAGTAATTTTCTCACCAAGTTTTGCTTCAACGTCTGCTTTAATTTTACTTAAGATCATTGCTGAAATTTCCTCTGGGCGAAGCCAAGAATCACCGATCTTTGTTTCTACTCCACCGGTACTGCCTTTCTGAATTTTATATGGAATAGTCTTCTCATCTTTTTGAATTTCAGGATCTTCATACATATGACCAATAAATCTTTTAATACCATAAATAGTATTCTCAGGGTTCGTCACAGCTTGACGTTTGGCAAGTAGACCTACCATCCTATCACCATTTTTTGTAACAGTGACAACTGATGGAGTTGTACGTGCACCTTCTATATTCTCAATAATTTTTGGTTGTCCTCCTTCTATAATAGCAACCGCACTATTTGTTGTACCCAAATCGATACCTATAATTTTACTCATATATTTCTTTGGCTCGTCGTAGCTTTCTGCGTAGACGGCAAATTAATTAATAATGTTAATAACTTTTTACAATAATTATTTGAATAAAATAGCTTTTTTCAAAATTCACACAATAATTTTCTACTGAAAATTTTGCTCCTACTCGGCTCGACAGCCTCCGTAAGGTATTTTTCAAAGACTATTATATTTTCATAATTAGAGTATACACCCACATAAATATTTTGACAAGTATTTAGTGACCACTAAATACTTGTATAATATATAAAATTGTTTTATAATAGTCAATATGTTAAAAAAGCCATCAATTCAAAAAGCTATTTTAAAAACTCTTTCAAAAAAGGGCGTATCTTCTCTTAATTCAATCAGAAATGATGTTGAGGAAAGTATGACTTCTACACCAGATGCAAGTAATAAAACTGGGTATGCTATTACTAGATCTATTAAGAACCTACTATCTGATGGTCTAGTAGAAGCATTCAATACTGAGCACAATCAATATATAAGATTAACTAAAGAAGGCAAACATAAACTAAATAATATAGCCTTAGAGTGTGAATCTAGCTTAGTCTCAACATCTTGGGATGGCTACTGGAGAATAATACTTCTTGATATACCAGAAGAAAGGAAGAGTGAGCGTGAAGCAATTCGCTACTTACTAAAGAAAGCAAGCTTCGTATGTCTAAAAAATTCAGTTTGGATATCTATGTACCCTTTTGAACATTTATTCACAAATATTAAAAATGATTTAGGTTTATCTATTGAACTTATAATTATTGTCACAGATAAAATAGATGAGGAAACAAAAAAAGAATTTTTTAAATTGTGTCAAAAAATTTAATTAAATAAAAAAATAAAGGCAATCTTTACTTTTTTTATTATTATTTGTATTCAAAAATATTTACTCGTGCAGGACGGATTACCCTGTCACCAATTTTGTAGCCAGCTTGAATTATGCTTTCGATAGTATGATCCCTGTCTTTAATATCTGTACTGACTGATGAAATTGATTGATGAAAATTTGGATCAAAAGATACCCCTACTTTATCAATTTTCTCTATACCTGAATCAGATAAACCGTTCATAAATTGAGTATATATATATTCAACACCAATTCGCCAATTTGAATCAACTTTCTCCCATGCTTCTTTATTTGCAAATGCCATATCAAAACTATCAATAGCTGGAAGTAAATTCCTAGCCATCTTTTCTTTTATTATAATTGAAATATTCAATCGTGAAGAATCGAGCTCTTTTTGAAGATTAATATAGTCAGCCTTTGCTCTTTGCCAACCAGTCAAATACTCTTCTTTATCCTTACGACATACTTTTAAATCTTCACGAATTTTCTTCGTCATATCCTTAGTAGAAATTTCTTCACCATCTTCAGTAGAATCAACATAACTAATATCAGATTCTACAGATGGTAAAACAGAATCACTACTTTGATCATCACCTATTTTTTCCAATTCATCTATTCCAATATTTTCTTTTTTTATTTCTTCATCATTCATAGTTCTATCTTATACAAAAACAAAGACTTTTTCAAGTCCTTGTTTTTTAAATAAATATTAACGTTTACTCCACTGTGGTGACTTACGAGCTTTCTTGAGTCCGAATTTCTTTCTTTCAACAGTTCTAGGATCACGCTTAAGCATTTTAGCTTTTTTAAGATCTGATCTTAACTCAGCATCATACAAAACTAATGCACGAGATATACCATGACGTACAGCCTCTGCTTGAGCATGTGAACCACCACCTTTAGTAGTAACTACAATTTCAAACTTTTCAGCTGGTGTTGATGTCTCAAATGCACCTGTAACTATCTTTTTTAATTCTGGTGTAGGAAAATATTCTGTAAAATCTTTGTCATTTATTGTATAAGTAGTTTTAGTTGACTTATACAAACGTACTACGGCAACAGCAGTCTTACGACGACCAATTGCTCTAAAATATTCTTTTGTTATTGTTTTCTTTTCTGCCATATATTATTCTGTTATTGTTAAACGCTTCATCATTAGTGGACGAAGCTTATTTGCAGGAAGCATACCAAAAACTGCTAATTCATAAAGTCCTTTCCATCCTTTTTTATCAATAATCTTTTCATTAGTTTTAGTTTTAAAACCTCCTGGTTGACCTGAGTAAGTCTCATGAAGAGTTTCTTTCATTCTTCTTTCTGACATTTTTGTTTTAGATGCATTCTTAATATAAACACGAACATCAGCAACACTATTTGTAGTGTATTCTGGTGAAGTTTTACCCATAAGAGCTTTTGCTGCTTTACTTGCAACACGACCTAAGACTATATCTGTAGCATCAATTGTGTGTACTTTTGTCATATATTATATAAATTCAATTATTGCCATTTTACTAGCATCTCCAAGTCGACGTCCAATCTTGGTTATTCTTGTATATCCACCTGTACGATCTTTATATTTCGGTGCTATAGTGTCTATTAATTTATTCGCTTCTGCTGTAAGATTATACAAACGAGATATAACTAATCTTCTCGAAGCTAGAGTACCAACATTAGCTTTTGTAATTAATTTTTCAATTGCAGGACGAAGTTCTTTAGCTTTGGCTTCAGAAGTTTCAATTTTTTCACGAGCAATAAGAGAAAGCATAAGACCTTTCATTAAAGCATGTCTTTGATTCTTATTTCTACCAAATTTTCTTACATTATTTCCGTGTCTCATATTATTATTAATTATTTATAAATATTTAAATTCTTAATTATTTTAGTGTAATACTATATTCACTAAGAACCTTTTTAATTTCTTGGATCCCTTTATCTCCAATACCATCAATTTCCAATAAATCTTCTTTTTTCTTTCTCGCTATTCCTCCAATAGTACGAATATTCGCATCTGTTAGAGCATTAAGTGTACGAGTAGAAAAATTTAATGTATCAATACGAGTTTTAAGAATATCAGTGAACTCGTTACTATCAGCCTTATCATCATTTTGAATCTTATCAACTTTTTCTTCTTTCTCAAGTAAAATTTCAGCTTTATTCTTAACAGTAAAACCTACTATTGCTTGTAATTGTTCTACCATTATTACAATTGCTTGTTCTAATGCTTCTCGAGATGAAAGTGTGCCGTCAGTTTCAATCGTTATACGCAAACGATTATGATTTGTTTTGTCACCTACACGCATATTTTCAACTTCGTAAGCAACACGACGAATTGGTGTAAATATAGCATCTACAGATATAGTACCTACTTCATTTTTATTTTTTTGATGAATATCTTTTGATACAAACCCTAAGCCTTTTTCAACTGTCATTTCAATACTTAAGTTTGATTTTGAAGTAACTTCAGCTATATACAAATCCTTATTTAAAACTTCAACCTGACCACTAACCTCTATATCAGCAGCAGTAACAATTTTTGGTCCTTTGACTATAAGTTTAACAGTTTGTGGTTCATCAGTAAGTAAACGAAAACGAACTTGCTTTAAATGAAGTAAGATGGTAATAACATCTTCTTTAACACCATCCAAAACTGAAAATTCATGATCAGCACCCTCAATTTTAAGAGAGGTAATAGCTGAACCTACTAAAGAAGAGAGTATAATACGACGAAGTGAATTACCTAGTGTATGACCATACCCAGGGTAAAGACCATCTATCTCATAGACACCTTTATTGTCTACTTCAGAAACTATAGATAATTTGGATGGTAATATGATATTTAAATCAGACATATGATATTGGCGAGTGAACTCGCAATTAATTATTTATTAAAATTAACCATATCTAATATTAACGACTATAAAATTCAAGCACTGTGTTAAGGTCAAGATAACCCTCAATATTTTTTGGTTTACCAACAACTGTTCCAGTCATTGTTTCAAGATTAAATGTAAGCCAGTTAGGAGCCGTATATTCTTTCATCTTTTTGGCCATATCAGCGAATAATGGACTTTTCTTACTACCTTCACGAACGGAAATTGTATCTCCAACTTTTACCCTCAATGATGCAACCGTAGTTTTCTTTCCATTTACAACAAAATGTCCATGAGAAGCCATTTGGCGAGACAATCTTCGTGTATGAGCTAGACCAAGTCTGTAAGCTACGTTGTCTAATCTTGTTTCAAGTAATTCAAATAATATCTCAGTAGCTATACCACCCTTTGTTGCAACAGCTTCCTTAATATAATTTGAAAATTGCTTTTCACTTATATTATACATAAAACGTACCTTCTGCTTCTCTACAAATTGTAGAGCATAACCTGAAAGAGCCTTAGGTTTTTTATTCTTCATATTTTTAGCATGACGTCCTTCTGAAGCAACAAATTTAGCGGTTTGACATTTTTCAAACACACCTGGACCTAGTCTTCTACAAATTTTATATTTTTGAACAGTTTTCATTCTTTATTCTTAATTTTTAATTAATAATTCGTAATTATATTAGACTCTACGTGGTTTTTTAGGTTTCGGACCGTTGTGAGGTACTGGTGTCAAATCTTTAACTCCAGAAATTTCAATATCATAAGCCATAAATGCACGTATAGTAGGCTCACGTCCGCTTCCAACACCTTTAACTTTTACATCTACTTCTTTAATGCCAAGAGCTTTTGCTTTTTCACCAATAACTGATCCTGCTTTTGATGCAGCAAATGGTGTGCCCTTCTTTGCACCTTTGAAACCTAGTGAACCAGCTGAAGTCCAAAATAATGTATTACCTTCTTTATCAGAAAGAACTACTTTTGTATTATTAAAAGTAGCCTCAACGTGTAAAGTTCCAGCAACAATTTTCTTTTTAGGAACTTTCACACCTGATTTTGGTGCAATTCCAGTAGGAGCAACTATCTCTACCTTATCATCTTCTTTATTTGTAATTTTTATTTTTCCCATATGATATATTATTTCTATAACCAGTTCTAGTAATTATGTTTTACTTTCCTTTCGGCGACCTGATGCCATAGTCTTACGTACATTACCACGAATTGTTCTTGAGTTTGTTTTTGTACGTTGACCATTTACTGGTAATCTTCTCATATGTCTTACACCTCTGTATGATTTAATATCTTTTAGTCGTTTAATATTTGATGATATTTCACGTTTTAATGAACCCTCTATAGACATAGTCTCTATAACTTTACGGATAGCATTTTCTTGATCTACAGTTAATGTATCTGCTTTGATAGATCCATCGATATTCACTTCTTTTAATATTTTACGAGCACGAGATATACCTATCCCGTATAGAGCTGTAAGTCCGACATCTAAATGCTTATTATTAGGTATTGTTATTCCAAGAATTCTCATATATATATAATTATTGTTTTTGTTTATGTTTAGGATTAGAACAAATAACACGGAGATGACCTTCCCGTTTTACCATTTTACACTTTGCACAAATTTTTTTAACCGCTGATTTAATTTTCATATTTAATATTCTAAGGTGAAAGAAAAATAAGGGTAAAACCTTATTTTTAATACACATTAGTATTACAAAATTATATTACACTATTTAAATAAAAATGCAAGGGGTTCGTTAACCTCTTTTAATAATTCTTCCCTTACCACCATATGGATCAAGGAGCACTTCTACTTTATCTCCTAGTAAAACTTTAATTCTATGCATACGCATCTTTCCAGACAAATAACTAATGATAATTTTACCGTCGCCTAAGTCTACTCTAAAAAGTGTATTTGGCAGGGCTTCTGTTACTATTCCTATTGCCGTATTGTTGTCTCCTTGTTGATTCATTTAATGTATTTGTATAATACCAAAAATTTAATTAGTAGTCAAATTTTTAATTTGTATGTATATATGATTTAGTTGATTTGGTATTATTTTAATCCAAAATGGAAAAATTTTAATACTTGCAGAGGTTATTCCTGGATCATTTTTAAATATATCTACAGTTTCTGATTTAGTTTTTCCTAATAATAATGACTTTAAAGATACTATATCAGGAGTCCAGTTTATTTGTTGTGTGCCATTCAGTACAAAAGCAAAGTCATTTATATCTTTACTTATAATTTGATTCTTATTTGTGAAATCAAAAGATAATGACGACAAATCAAGGTCAATAATTTCCCTTTTTTCTTGATCTGATATTTTAGGTAATAATTCAGTAATAATAGAATTTATTAACGCATCTTTCTTTATAAGAACTGCTGATAGCACTCCCTTTATTTCAAGCTCCATATTTGAACTTTTGGAAATTATATTATCTCCAATGTCATAAGTAAAATTCATCGCACTAGGATAAAGTATATATCCATCTGGAACTTGGGCCACTAATTTGCGAATTAATTTATCTTTAAATAATTTAGTATTTGAAGTATAAAAGTTTTTTAATGAATCATCAAGTATATAAATCAATCCTGAAGACCCACCAGTAAAAGCTGACTTTGCCTTTCCATATACTTTTTTATATTTATCTGTACTTTTAAAACTAGTTATTGATAATAACTTTGGTTCACCATTATAAATATCACCAGGAAGAAAAGCAGTGGCACCTAAAGATACTTGACCAGGGGTAATCTGTTTGTCTAAAGTTGTATATCCAGGAATTGATACCGTCGTATCTGTTTTATATGTTTTTCCTTTTTCATCTGCAATATATGAACCAGCAACAATTTTAATAGGTTTAGTAGTATATTCATTATATAAAGTTATCTCTGCTTTCGCTTTTGTAGATACTTCTTTTGTGGAAGTAAGAATGATCTCTTTTATGTCTGTGTCTTCAATCACCATTACCTCAAATGGTATACCATTCGTTCTATTCGCAATAAAACTACTATTTTTTAATTCAAAACTTTTTACTTTAGGAGTAATAACGATATCAGCTTTATAAAATATGGTCGATAATAAATATAATATACCTACTAATAATGAAATTATAAATAATGATAGAATTATTTTATTCATAGGACGCCTACTATTTGGCATTTGCGGAGTCTGTGATATTCTCTTAGAAGAATATTTATGAGTCTCAGTTATATTCTTTTTATTAAGTTTATTAAAAAAATTATTTTTAGAATCTTCTTTATTATAAGACACAGAAGAAGAAATAGAAGTATACTCTACATCATATTTAATGGGCGATTCAGAAATATTTATCTTATTACCATCTTTCTTAATAGAAAAATGTGGTTTGTCTTTATTTATTTTTACATCTCCAAAAGTCTTTTTATTTACCATAGATTATATCTTTTTCATAACATTAATAGCTTCAATCATCAAGAAAGGATCACAAGCTCCACTTTTAATATCACATATATGAAGGAATTCAGGGCCATCAAGTGAAATAATATTAAAAGTATTATTCACTGTCATGGACTTTATATGATCTTCATCTTTAATTACTTTCACAAACCATTCTTTTATATCATCATCTATAGTCAGAAATACAGTACCAGGTAGAGTAAGTATGCGAGGTAAATTATTTAGACAGTCACCAAAAGATTGCCCCCAAGAATTTCCGATAGATTCAAGTATAGGTGCAAACTTATCTTTTTCTTTATCTACTAATACACCTTTATTATATAAGTTAAATTTCTCATAAGAATCACGAAGCTCAACTTTTAACTTCTTACTAATTTCTCTAAATAATGTTTTCTTTCCAAAAGGAAAAGAAAGAGATTCTTTAAGAATACCTTTATATATAATTCCAATATCTGTAACTTCACCACCTATGTCTATAAGTAAATATGAATCATTCGTTATATACTTTTCTCTTACTGCTATATATGAGGAAACCATGAATGATGAGAATGATATAGTTATATGATGGAATACTTTAGATATAGCTTCAGATATTTTATCTATACAAATTTTTGGAGAAAGAGAAATGATCATATTCATCTCTACTGAGCGAGTTTTCTTACCTATTGGATCATCAATATGGTAACCATTTAAAGATACACTCACTATAGGATGCTCTATGACTAAAGGAGTACTATCCACATTGCCATATTTATTTTTGTAATTATTAGTTAAATTCTCAATTTCTTTTTTAAGAAGTTCATCAACAGTTTTATTTGAAAATACAAATGAATGCTCTTTATTCATCCTGATCATTCTAGTTTCAGATAAGTACCAAGGAGAAGCAAGCACGCAGTGTACTTCATCTGGAGCACCAAGCTTACTTTGTAAAAGTGATCGAACAGTAAAACCTAAAGCAAGTATCATGTCATTCAAGAATAATGTAAAGTCTACATCTTTTCTATTCACTATATCTGTACGTGCGGATGTAATAATAGAAGGCAGAGAATTTTTATTATTTGGAATTTTAACTAATGCACCTCCGACACTTCCAGACCCAATATCAAAAATAGCAACCAACTTTTCTTTTTTAGATGAAAATATAAATCCCATGTTTACATTATACTATTATTAAAAATAAAAAACAAAAAATAACTAATATTGTTAATAATTATTTTCAAATAATAATTGATTTACTCTAATACAGCTTTTATTCTACGAATACCTGCGGCGACGGCTTCTTCTTTAAGTATTTTAAAGTGGCCTAACTCAGAAGTATTAGTTACATGAGGTCCTCCACAGAATTCTTTTGATATAGCATTACCACTTTTGTCTTCTACGAAGTAAACTGATACAAGTTCAGGATATTTTGCACCAAATTCCATCTGAGCTCCAAGTTTTTCAGCTTCTGATAATGGCATTTCTCTTCTAATTACATTCAAACTCTCTTGAATTCTAGTATTTACCCAATCTTCTATACTTTGCTTTTCTTCGTCTGTAAGCTTGTGATCACATAAGAAATCCATTCTAAGCCTTTCTTCAGTTATATTACTCCCCTTTTGTTTAATATCTGGTGAGACTATAGCTTGTAGCCCAGCTAAAAGCAGGTGGTGTGCAGTATGAAGCTTTATAGTCTTATCACTGTGATTTGCAAGCCCACCCTTAAACATCCCTGCTGATGAAGTTTGTGAAAGTTTTTGATGCTCTTTAAGTTTGTTATTAAAATCATCTATATCTATATTTCTACCCTTTTCTTTAGCTAATTCTATAGTTAATTCAATAGGAAAACCATAACTCTGATAGAGATCAAAAGGATCAGTACCCTTTTCAAATTCTTTCAAGCCGTTCTCAAGTGTTTGATGAAATTTAATTTCTTCTTTTAATATTTCGTCTAATATTACTTTTTTATTTTTCTCTAATTCTGGATATGCATCTTTATACTTACTAATAATAATATCAATAATTTTCGATAAATATCCATCCTTAAGAGATAGCTTGCGAGCTATACGGATAACACGACGAAGAATACGTCTTAGTATATATCCACTACCTGTATTGCTTGGGAACCCTCCATCAGCAATTATAAATACACTAGTACGTATATGATCAGCAATTATTCGCATTAATTTCCTATTATCCACCCAACATTGGTCACCATTCTTCATATATTCTTCGTCAGTTTTATCTCCATATTTTAGATCGGATAACTCTTCTATCATAGAAATAGTCTGATCGAATAAGTCTGTATCAAATACTGTTTTCATTTTTTGAACTACCATTGTAATTCTTTCAAAACCCATACCAGTATCTACATTATGCTTAGCAAGTTTTCCTACAACTTTACCATCAGCCTTCTCATACTCCATAAAAACGTTATTCCATATTTCTATAACTTTTCCTTCATCATCTGCTTTTACAAATTGATCGTGAGTCATATCACCGATAGGCTCTTCACTCGGATCATAGAATATTTCAGTATCAGCTCCGCACGGACCATTATCACCTGCACTCCACCAATTATTCTTAGCAGGTAAAAAATATATTCTTCCTTCAGGTAAATACTTTTTCCATATTGTAAATGCATCAGTATCACGAGGAGCATCATTATTACCTTCAAATACAGTTACGTAGATACGATTTATATCTAAACCTAAACCTTCTTCTTTATCAGTAAGAAACTGAAAGCTCCACTTAATAGCATCTTCTTTAAAATAATCACCAAGTGACCAATTACCAAGCATCTCAAAAAAAGTAAGGTGCCTATTATCTCCGACTTCATCTATATCATTGGTTCTTATACATTTCTGTGCATCTACTAAACGAGTACCCATAGGGTGAGTTTGTCCGAGTAGATAAGGAACTATAGGTTGCATACCGGCGGTATTGAAAAGTACAGAAGGATCATTCTCTGGTATTAATGAAGCAGAAGGTAAAACTTTATGTCCTCGATTCTCGAAAAATTTGAGAAACTTTTGTCGTATTTCATTTGATGTCATATATCTTTATATTATACTAAAAAGTTAAAACAGAAAAGCCCCCACGACTCTGTCGTGGGGGCTTTTATTTATTAACCTAATTCTTCAATTTTATCTTCTTGGTAATATTTACTTTTCTTTATTTTTTCTTCTATAAACCACAATACTATGAATATGAATAAAGTTAAGGTAGTAGCTATAATTGCAATATTATACAAACCTAAACCCGATGCCATACCGATACCAGCAGCAACCCAAAGTCCAGTAGCAGTCGTAAGACCTATTAATTTTGAATCTTTATTAAAAATAACTCCAGCACCTAAGAATCCTATACCTACGACTATTTGAGAAATAATCATAAGTGGATTCATTCCTGAAAAACCTGAATAATAATCTACCATTTGATTCGAAATAATTACAAATAATGCAGACCCCATAGAGACAAGAGCGTAAGTACGCATACCTGCAGTCTTATGTGCCCAAACACGTTCTGTACCTATAATCATACCTAGTACCAATGCAATAAAAAGTTTTAAAACTATACTAAAAGTACCAACATTTAAAATATTTTCCATATGTATTATTATAATATATTATTTTAATTTATTAAACCCTTCATCACTTTCTCTAATTTTTATAGCTTCTTGTTCTGATTCTGTTATATATCCTTCTTCATTATTTAACACATCATTCATCCAAAGAGAATATGGTACATTCGACATATCAATATTTGCAGTTACTATCATAGGTATTTTATATGAATGTTCTGATTCTATGTGTTTGATAAGATTATCACTTAATCTTTTCTTTGTTGAAAACATAAGCATAAATTGATTTATTTCTTGTATAACTCCTTGCCAAGGATATATAGAATTTATATTCCAATAATCCATAGAGATAGCATGCTTTTCTCTTATTGCAGAGTAACCCATAGACCTCGCTTCTTCTATGTTTCCACATATTGTATAAACGAAAACTATATCTTCAGATGCTTTTGTAAATTTATCAATTATATTCATAAATATTTTTACTAACTATTAAATCGACTTTATTATTAATTAATATACTTCTTTCTGATAACACTCCTTACAATAAACTATCTCAGGTCTATCTGGTGCATAAATTGTTTCAAATGAGTTGGTACAACCTTCTTTCATACAGGATCTATGCCAGAGTTTAATAGGATTTCTATCTTTTAATCTATCATAGTGACGACAGTTAGGACAGAGTGTAGGTAAAGGTATATTATTCACACGATAGAATTGTAATTCATCAGGAATGATTTTAAATGCTAAAGTACACTGGTGATTACATTCTCCTTTATGAGTACAACCTATAACTTCATTTAATATATCATCTGTGACTTCTGATATAGATTGAGGTAGGTCATCACCCATTATACTAGGGACATAGTTCTTTTTATCTATATCTTTCCATCGAAATCCCATCTTGAGTACTTCTTCTTTTGTTTTAGGGAAGTATTCTGAAGCTATACTTTCATTATATGCAAAAGGTACCATATCACAAGGGAAGAATTCACCATATTTGATAGTTCTTCCTACTTTATCTATGAATGGCATATCATTCATATGTTGTTTGATCTTAGGAATTAATTCTTCATATTCTTCCTTTGTATATTGTTTATTTAAGATACAATACTGTTTCTTCTTTAATCCTACGCAACCGAATAGATTTGATGAAGAGAAACAGTTATGACAATACTCGGCATTGATAAGTTGATCCCAGGATTCGCTGGAGAATTTAATGTTGGAGCATTGCATACCTACACTATTACATTCATACATAAGTTCACTTCCTTTTCCCCAATGTGAATAATCCATTGCATCTTTTGCTTCTTTAATATTAAATAAGTATTTACCATTTTCTATATTATTACAGGTAAATGAGAATTTTGTATTTTTAGAATTATTTATCCAATTACCTGATACATCATCTGCATGATATGATTCCATATATACATTTGGAAATTTATATGAAAAATTATTAAAAATTTCTTTTGTTTTTAAAATGTTATTTGAATTAGATAAATCAAATTCTTTAATCTTATGTAAATATTCATCTTTTGTAAATTGTTCATTAAATATACAATAATTTTTATTTCGCAAATTCACACAACCAAAACAATTCTGACAATTTCGACAATTTTTGAGAAAATATGAATCGATACAACTATTACAATCTTTGGAGTATTTTAAATTATTTGAATTATTACAATCAATACAACTAAAACATCTTTCTGATTTATCTACACTAAAACAATCCATTGAATCCTTAACCTCCCAAATAAACAAACAATAACTACAATTCTCAGAGTAAGCAGAAGCATAAATCAAATAACAATTTTTTAAATCAGTAGCTCTATTCGTATATTCACTATTTATACTAAACCCCTGTTTGACGATTCCCACTCTGGGAACAGAATTATACAAATCCATATATTGTCCAAAGAATGTTTTAGTAAAATCATAATTTTTACCATAGTTAATAGCATCCCAATTGTCACTATTAAAACATTCTCTACAGTAAACTTTATATATACTATCTTGTGGATATACTAGTATTTTATCCTGATTACACATATCACACTTCCTTTTATATAGACCTCTTTCATTTCTCATTATTAATCGTCTTATAAGTCTACACTCCGGACAAAAAGTCGGTGCTGGCACCTTAATCTTCTCATAGAACAAAAAATCCTCAGGCTCAATAATGAAGTCTTTCTTGCAATTCTGACAGCATATATTTTCTGGTTTGTATTCCATTTATATATTTAATAATTTAGATATATTACTTTTCATTATAAACAATTGTAATAACTACCCCTACATCTAAATATTGTGGTTTATCTTCAAATATAGAACCTGTTGCTGATGATTGTAATATTTGAATAACTTCTATATTATCTTGAGCTAAAAAATCATTTAATTCTTTCTCTCTTCTTGGCTGATTATTATGCATATAGAAAAATGTTTTTATTTTATTTATACTTTTTTTATTCATATATAGATTTTTGTTATTAATTATTAACAACTATATTATCCCACAATAAGTCCACCTAAGCAAATATAATTATCGTATATGACTATAGACTGACCTTTATCTACCAATACATCTTTCTCAAAATACACTTCCGCACAAGTCTCAGATATGCAGTTTATTTTACAATTTAATAACTCTCCATGATAACGAATTTGTGCAGTATACAGCTTATCATTTGTAGGACAAATACCTAAAATCCAATTTACATTTTTACACGTAACCTTAGAAGTGTTATGTGTATTCTCTTCCCCTAGTTGAGGTCTACGAGAAACTGTAATAGTATTTCTATTAATATCTTTAAAAATTATATACAGGGATTTGCTGTTTTCATCATTTTTAAATATATTAAAACCATGCCTTTCTCCTAGTGTGAAAAATACTGCCCCATCGTGACTTCCGATTATTTTTCCATTTTCATCTAATACATCCCCTTTTTTTGTTTCAATATAATGCTTTAAAAAATCTTTCATATCAAGTGACCCAAGAAAACAGACACCCTGACTATCTTTCTTCACTGCAGTCGATAAACCATATTTCATTGCGAGTTTTCTAACTTCAGTTTTTTTAAGATGACCAATGGGAAAAAGTGTATGCTTCAAATCATCTTGAGTAAGTGTCCATAGAAAATATGATTGATCTTTCGATGAATCAATTGATTTACAGAGTACTGATAAAGTACTTTGTAAATTATTTATAGCATAATGACCAGTAGCAATATAATCCGCACCATGATCTTTAGCAAACTGCCAAAATACACCAAATTTCACTTCTCTATTACACATTACATCTGGATTTGGAGTATTACCCTTCCTATATTCTTCAATCATATAATCTGCAACTCCTTTCTTGTAAGCTAATTCTGCATCACACTCTAAGAATGGAATACCAAGATGAGCACATACCCGCATCGCATCTAGTCGTTCACTTTTCCAAGTACACTCTATAAAACTTGGTGACCAAGTACGGATAAATACACCTACCACATTATAGCCTTGATCCTTTAACATTGCTGCCGCGACAGAGCTATCTACTCCACCAGAAACACCAACATATACAGTTTTATTATTAATTAATTTCATACATTTTATAAAATCCCAGACAAAATAAATATAATTGCTCCATAAAATAAGCTCTCTTCAAAATGCACGGATATTTTCTGTTGAAAAATTCCTCGTGCTCGGCTCGACAGCCTCCCAAGGCATTTTCAGAGACTTATTTTATATCGCAATTTGAAATTAATAATTATAAATTATTAATTATTCTTACTCCATCTTGCAAAAATACCACAAGGCAATAATCTTTTATTTTTTGTCTCTTCAATTACTAATTCACCTCCTTCTATTTTCCCTTTATAATCTATCATTAGATCAGATAAATTATTCTCATAAACTATAGATGAATAACCTGCAGTATAACCATTTATAAGAATAAATAAAGGGTCACTAGATAATACTTGTTTACATAAATCTAAAAGATTAATAAAATCTTCTTCAATTTTCCAAAGTTCATCTTTTGGGCCATGACCAAAAGCAGGAGGATCCATTATAATTGCATCATACTTTCTTCCTCTTTTTATTTCTCTTTTCAAAAATAGTATTACATCTTCTATGAGCCATCTGATAGGAGCACCACTTAATCCAGATAATTCAGCATTCAAGCGAGCCCACTCTACAGCATTTTTAGAACTATCAACATGACACACTTCTGCTCCTGCTTTAGCACAAGCCAAAGTTGCTCCACCAGTATATGCAAATAAATTTAAAACTTTAGGTTTCTGTTTCTCACCACTAATTGTCAATTCATAATTTTTAATTAATTTACTCATCCATTCCCAATTTGGTAATTGTTCAGGGAAAAGACCTATATGCTTAAATGAAGTAGGCTTAATTGAAAATTTTAAGTTTCCATAATCTATAACCCAACTCTTTGATACACCATTCTTGATAATCCATTTATTCTTGATAACATTACGAGAAAATTCTAGATCACATTTATCCCATTCTTTATTACTTAATTTTATTTTCCATAGAGCTTCGGGGTCAGGACGTGATAATATGTACTTACCATATCTTTCTAATTTCTTGCCTTCACCTGAATCTAATAATTCATATTCATTTTGTTTAATTATTTTTAGTATCATATATATTATTTTAAGTATTTTGAAATATTCTTTTTATGGTTAGTAAAATTATCTGCATAATGTACTATTCCATTCTTATCATGTAAATAAAATAAATATGGAGATGATACTGGATGAATAGCCGAATCAATTGATATCAAACCAGGATTACTTATTGGCTTTTCTGGTAAACCACTTTCTTTATATGTAACCAATGAAGCATCAACCTGTAAAGGCATACCAAGCTTAATTCTTTTCCATAAAATGCCAGATATAATATAACTATCATTTTTACCCTTAGCTTCTTTTTCAATAATTGAAGCCATAGTAACAATATTATTTATACTTTTTCCTGATGATTTAATATCGTCACTAATTTTTAATATTTTATCATTATAATTTGAAGTCATAGCTTCTAAAACTTCATCAACAGTTGTAAAAGTAAAAAAGAAATATGTATCAGGGAAAAGATATCCTTGCTTAGCTCTAGGGTCATTCAAAAAAGCATCTTTTCTAAAAATTGCTAATTTGTCTGATAGTTGTATTGCTATTTGTTCATTCGTTATCCCTTCTTTAAATGTAAATTTAATTGGATTTACACCATGAATACCTTTTACTATTTGCATAGATACATTCCACACTGTTGAATTTTTTTTAAATAAATAGTCACCACTTTTTACTTTTTTATCACTATTCAATATGAATACAATATTTTTAAATATATATGGGTAATGTATTACATTTGCATGTTTTAAATCAGATGATATTTTAGATAAAGAATCACTTGAATTAATGTGTAAAATAACATCTTTAGTTCCAACAGGTGCACTAAATAAATAATGTATTATTATAAATAATAAACAAAATCCTAAAATAACATCAAATACTTTGTAAGTTTTAAACTTTCTTATTATGTTTATTTCCTTATTATTTTCTTCCATATTTTATAACTACATTGGTAAATCGGAAGGTGGTTTTGCAATCTTTGACTCAATACGCTTAAAGCTTGGAGTTTCAGAAACCATACCTGGAAAATGATATATAGTCGCAAGTTCTTCTAAAGATAATACAAAAGTCGTAGGTCTTTTTGATGGAAAAAACATATCAAATATCGCTGGATAATTAAACGAATATTGAATAGGGGGATGAAAGAAAACTCTTAATCGATACCAGTCAAGCATTCTTTTCTTAATATTAGTAAGTGCTAATCCAGTCGGATCAGACCAAGGGGCATCAAACTGAGTAGCATTTATACGTACAAGCTCATTTGAATTTGGCTGAGCATATTGACGAAAAACAAGTCTACAAGCCTTACGTAATTCATTAAACTTTTCAAGAGAGTGAAGCCTTTTATCTGCCATAACCATTATCCTGATACCAACATCAAAATGAAGTTGACCCATACAAGAACCCATCTGTTTAACTATTGGCTCAAGGAATGAAGGCGCACGAACTTCAAATGTATCAATCCCCCCCAATCCAGCTTCTTTACCGTATTTAGTATACATTTCGAGCATATTTCTCAAATATTCTTCAGCATATTCATTAAATCCAACATGTTTATGACTTAATGGGGCATGATATTTTTTTATATTTTGTCTAACAAGAATTTGCATCCACATCTGTTGACCTTTTGGAAGTGAACCCATATATTCTATAGTAGGTGTAAGTGGATCAATTTTAAATTCTTCTTTAATCCCAGATTTCATGTCATCCATCTGTTTATAAGTTTTTATTGTTCTTACATCATCATCCTTTTTTATAAAATCAGCCCCCCAAACATTCCAATCACCATTTTTAGTATATTGAGGTACATTCCAAACATAATCTTCCGACTCTACAACTTTTGCTTGAGGATACTGAGCATATATTTGAGTCTCAACCAAATCTCTAATTCTAGATGGTGTACGAATATAAAAACGAACCCTACCATCAACAGAAGCAATCTCAAGTGAAAACCACATCCATGGTGCACCTATAATATATTCCTCCCAAAATCCTTTTAAACTTTGATGATAAAGAGCATTTGAAAAGATAAGTTCCATAGCTGCAGGTGATTTTATAACATCTCTTGGAACTTGAATTTCAAGAAGTACCCATTTAATACCCATAATAAAACGCTCTTGTCGATAATGATGCCAAAGCTTTACAGCAATAAATGCTAAAGGAATAGGCATTAGATATCCAATACCTACAATTAATATTTGTACAAGATTTAAGTTATGAAAAGTAAAAAAGTCAGTAAACATAATTAATATACACGAAGATTAGATGAAGTAAAAAAACCAAAAAGCATTGCAATTAATAGAATACCTAAAAGTATAAAAATAATATTTATAAAACCACGATTATACATATGAAATATTATAACATATTAATATATTAAATAACAATAAAACTCCCCTAAGGGAGCTTTATGTTTAACATGCAGTGTATAATCCAGTTTTATTCTTTTTGAAATATTTTGTATTTTGTAAATTGACTAAGATAGTATTCTTTTTTAAATATCTTTCTTTCATAACTTGGTCTATAATATCATCTTTTGTCATTGGACCATTCTTTTTTAATAATTCTTTTATAACTTCACGTACAACTCCTGACTTATATCCCCATTCTGAAAGTGCATATATACCTCTTCCCACAAGTACAAACCTAGGATCTTTAATGAGTTCATTATGACAAGTTGCAGTATGACACTTCTTATCAAAAGTATTCGCAACTGCTTTTGCAACTTCTCTGAAATGCATTGGGCTACCATGCTTCCTCATCATAAGAAAAGCATAATCTTTTACTCCACGAGCTTTTATAGATGAAGATGAAGTCTTTCCCCATTCTCCAAGTGGATTCTTACTCAAGGTCTTAGAAATGGATAACCACCTCTTTGCAATTTCTTCATTCTTATATTGTTCAGACAAACTTTTGACTTCATCTAAGAATTTAGCAACTAACTCACTTTCAGGAATTAATTGATCATCTGTCAAACCTTCATAAAGACTTTTAAGTGACTTATGTATTTGGTTTGAAACATCAGAATCTACACTCCAGCGAGTTTTAAAATGATGATCTTCTTTATGTTTAATAAAATCATCCCCGAGTGTTAAATATAAATGAATATTATTCTGAGTAACCTTATCTTTAGAAAGTGTATTTAGAAAATCATGCTCAGAAACAATAGCACCCATGGTATGCATCAATTTTTTTAATTCTTCAAATACTGCTTTTTCATTCTTAAATGCCTCACTCTTGCGAATAAGGGCAAGTGCAGAATTCTCTATTTGACGAACTCTCTCACGAGTAATACCATATTTTTGTCCAATTGCTTCAAGTGTTTTCCTTTCTCCATCATCAGTGATACCGAAACGATTTGTGATAACTTCATATGCTCTCGGTGTCAAATTTGAAAGTATTCTTTTTGTAACTTGTTTAGGTTTGAATGTAACTGTGTTAGCCATTTTTTTAAAATTTAATTAATAAACTATTTTTATATTTTTATAATATCATTACTATTTAATAAAGTCAAATAGTTAATAACTTAATATTATATTAAAATAAAATTATTTTTTTCCTGCTACAGTTTTCGCTTTTGATCTATCTTGATCAGTTAAAAGCTTTTTACGTAAACGAACATTTTTGGGTGTAATTTCCAAGAATTCATCATCAGCCATTACTTCTAATGCTCTTTCAATTGAAAGTTTATAAGGGGGTTTTACATTTACTGCTTCATCAGTACCACTAGAACGCATATTTGAGAGTTGCTTACCTTTTGTTGGATTTACAGACATTTCATCTCCTTTTGTAACGTTACCTATAACCATACCTTCATACACTTCATCACCATGTTCTACATACAAAATGCCTCTTTCTTGCAGTGTCCAAAGAGAGAAAGCAGCTACTTTACCATTTACCATAGATGTCATAGATCCTACATCACGTTTTTTTATCTCTCCAGCATATTCTTTAAATCCTATAAATCTTGAAGCCAAAATACCTTCACCCTTTGTATCAACTACGAATTGACCTCTATAACCAAGCAATCCTCTAGTAGGAATTTCCATAAGCAATCTATTTATTCCATCTTTTTCATGCATATTAGTTATCAGTCCACGACGTCCTGTAAGCTTCTCTATGACTGCACCTGATACATCAGTTCTGACATCGATAGTTACTTCTTCATAAGGTTCAAGCTTTTGTCCATCTTCTTCTTTGACAATTACGTGAGGTTGAGAAACTTGTAATTCATAACCTTCACGACGCATATTCTCAAGCAAAATCGCTATATGTAATTCACCTCTTCCGTAAACCAAGTAACCTTCTTGAACTTCTTCTTCATCTGGCTTATCAAAACTAATACGAAGTCCTACATTTATCTCAAGTTCCTTTTCTAGTCTTTCTCTTATCTGACGAGAAGTTACATACTTACCTTCACGTCCTGCAAATGGAGAATCGTTGACTAAAAAGTTTAAAGAGATAGTAGGTTCATCGATAGCAATAGAAGGTAGTGATGCAGTTGTTATATTATCACAAAATGTTTCTCCTATATATACATCAGGAATACCAGCAATAATTGCTATATCTCCTACATTTATAGATTCAACTTCTTTACGAGCAATACCTTCGAAAGTAAATATTTTTGTTATACGAGCATTTCTAGTTGTACCATTTGCATTCTTTACAATAATTTGTGATCCAGTTTTAATAGACCCTGCATATACACGTACAATAGCCAAACGGCCTAAAAAGTTATCATAACCAAGATTAAATACTTGAGCCTGAAAAGGTAAATCTTCATCTGTTGAAGCTTCTTTTACATCCGAAAGAATCAAATCTAAAAGTGGAGTTAAATCTTTTGAATCATCACCAATTTTAAGAAATGCTTTACCTTCTCTACCGATAGCATATATAGTTTTGAAATCAATTTGTTCATCAGTAGCACCAAGCTCCATGAATAATTCTAAGACTTCTTCGTGTACTCTTTCTGGATTTGCAGCTGGTTTATCAATTTTATTTATAACTACGATAGGCTTAAGTCCTAACTCTAGAGACTTTTTCAAAACGAATCTAGTCTGTGGCATTGGTCCTTCTTGTGCATCTACAAGTAGTAGAACTGAGTCGATAGCTCTTAATACTCGTTCAACTTCAGAGCCAAAATCCGCGTGGCCTGGTGTATCCACAATGTTTATTTTAGTACCTTTATAATTTACAGAAGTATTCTTCGAATATATAGTAATACCACGTTCAAGCTCTAAAGCATTTGAATCCATTGTCACTCCGTCTGCTACCATACCACACTGCTTCATAAGCTGGTCTGTAAGTGTTGTTTTACCGTGGTCAACGTGTGCTATTATCGCTATATTTCTTATTTCATTTAATTTCATATTTAATAGTTGTCCCAAAAGGGTGAAAAATAAAATCGCCCAAAGGCGTTACTCTTATACTGTATCATACTTTTTTTGATTTGTAAACTAAAATTCCCCCTATTTCAACAATTATTTGATTAATATCATAAAATATCTCAAATATTACAATAAATCTGCAATATTAAATTACCTGGCTACTATTTACTATATGAGTTTTTCCTATTATGTGGGATAAGCTTTCAATTGCAGAGATGTGTATGTTATTTGTTTGAGATTTATGAACTGAATTACAGCAATCTTCTAAAACATAAACTTCAGTATTATTATCAAACAATAACATCGCTGATACGAGGACAGAGACATCTGTATATATTCCAGATAAGTATACAGTCTTGATATTATTCTCAGATATATAATCTAATAATTGTTTTGTTATTGGATTATAAGTTTTGTGAGAGAATATATTTTTGACTTTACTTTCAATTTCTCTAAGTAATTTTTGTTTATTTATATCTTGAAAAGTAGTCCAAGAAAGTCTCCTTTCAAACATTGAATTTGGTTCATCCACAAATTGTGAAAATAATATTTGCCCATCAAATTTATTGACTACATTTAGTAAATTTGGAAGAATTAATTCTGTTTCAGGGAATCTAAAACCTTCTTGCATATCAATAACTAATAATGCTTTATCCATAAAACAATAAATATTATTTATAACAGTTTAAGTATATCATGGTAAGTGATAAATATCATTAGAAGCATAAGCAAACTGAAACCTATCAAGTTCACAGTATTTGCTACTTTTGGATTTATAGGTGAACCTTTAATCTTCTCTATCAATATAAACAATATTCTTCCACCATCTAATGCTGGGAATGGTAACAAATTTATAACAGCTAAATTCACAGAAATAAGAGCAGTAAATGAAAGTAAATATATAAATCCAAACTTTGCTGCGTCTCCCACTACTCCTACTATACCTATAGGTCCAGTCATTGCAGACATATCACCCTTACCAACTACAGCTTGACTTATGAGCTTATAAAATCCTTCAAAAGTACCTATGGTCAAATTTGAAGTAAGTTTTAAACCTTCCCAAATAGCTCTATGAATAGGAAGCTTAAGTTTACCTATGTTATCCATCGCTATACCTATAGCAGAATTTCCTTCTTTGTTCTTTATAGGAATTATAGTCAACTCTTTTGCCTCTGGGCCCCTTTCATAATTTATTTTTATTGATTCAGTACCATGTTTTTTGATAAAGTATTGAACACTTTCTGCTGAGGTAGTTTCAGTATAATCTTTCTCAACTGATAATTTTATAAGTTTATCTCCAACTTTTAATCCTACTTGTTCTGCAGGACTTCCCTTTATAACACTTGTAATAGTTATAGCTTGATTATTTATCACTGTCCCTTTAGGAGACATTCCAACAGAAGAAGGAAGACCAGACATATACCCAACAGAAAGAAGTAACCAAGCGACTAGAAAATTCATTACAACCCCAGCGACTAATACACCTACCTGTATATATCTAGATTTACTTGTAAAACTTCTTGGGTCTTTAATATCTTTAACTTCTTCTCCATTCTGCCCTGGGAAGTCATCACTTCCTTGTCCATAAATCTTTACATAACCACCAAAAGGAATAACATTCAAATTATATGTAGTCTCACCTATCTTCTTTCCATAAATTTTAGGAGGAAAACCAAAAGAAAATTCATCTACCCGTATTCCTGATTTTTTAGCAACTATAAAATGCCCAAATTCATGAGAAACTACAAGTACTAATAAAATAACAATAAAAATTATAATTGACATGTAAGTATCATAGCATAAATTTATAGTTTTAAAAATTAAAAATACATTTGATTTCTCAAATGTATTTTTATAAACAATATTTAATATTTCTTAGCTAAATAACCAGTTAATTATTCATCAAATCAGTTTCTTTTTTACTGAAAATTGCCTCAAGGTTTTGATTTGCTTCATCTACCGCCTTTTGTATTTCTTCTTTAGCTCTTTTAGCTTCATCCTCTGGAAGGTCGCTTATATTCTCTATCTCTACTTGTCTTTCTTGTCTGACACTTATACGTGCATCTTCTAACTTTTCTTTCAATATTTTTACAAGCTTAGATCGATTCTCAGTCGTAAGCATAGGGAAAATCGCACGAACTCCATCACTATCTGAAACAATAGAAAGACCTAAGTTAGCAGAAGCTATCGCACTCTCTATTCCTTTTATTTGACTTTTATCCCAAGGAGAAATGCGTAATGTCTTAGAATCTTCTATAGATACACTTGCGACATTCTTTATGGGCATATATGTTCCATAACTCTCTACATTTATAGAATCAAGAATCATAGGAGTTGCTCTCCCCGTGTGTACAGACCCATACTCTTTGCTTAACCACTCTTCTACTTTTTTTAACTCACTTTTAAAATTTGTTGTATTGTATGCCATATATTTATTTATTATTAAATCTTTTAAAATATTTATCAATTTCTTGTCTTAATTCAATACCTACTCTTTCAAAACAATCAAGCAAATCATTATATGTATTTTTTCCACCAAGAAAATCCCAAAACTCATCTGCAACCTTAAGTTCATTTTCTAAATCAAGCATTCCTCTCATTGTCCAACGAGTATATGGCTCTGGCTCATAAGGGTTATATGGGATAGCAATATATGTATTTACTTCTGCATTAGGATTTTTTGCTAAAATTACAGCAACCCATTCCAAAAGTGTACGTTTAAATTCCTTAAAACCACCAGCATTAGGTTTAGCTGTTTTAATATCAAATAAAAAATATGCACCATCTTTTGATTCAAACATTAAGTCAACTTTTGTTGGTCTAACATTTATCATTTGTCCTTTTTGACAAACTTTTCTTAATCTCTCAACTTCATTTTTTTTCTGTGGTAAACATGTTCCGGTATTAAGACTGTCAATAATTTTTTGAATTTCTTTTTGTGCTTCACTACTAATCTTATCTCCAGCAGTTGCTTGTGAAGTTGCAAGCTTAAAACTTTTTTGCGCCAAAGCAAGACCTACTGGTTCAAAAATACTTGTACCAAAGTTTGTATTTAAAGAATGAATAAATGAATACAATGCAAGTCTATCTTTACCCAATAATCTAGTGTGAAAAGGCATTGATGCAGGTTCTGGATTATAATTTTGAAACTTATTACGTAAACTAGCTTTTAATACATCTTCAACTTTTTTTATTTGATCTTTAGATAATGACATAAATTATATTGACTTAAAATGAAAAATAATTTCAGAATACGGATTTCGATCTCTTTCCGTTCTGTTTAAAACTGGTCTTTTAAATTGATTAACGATTTTCATTCCTGATTTTTTAGCAATTTCTGGATACAAATTGTACTTATCATTAGCGACAAGAAACACATCGTAGTCTTTTTTAAAGTATTTCTTGCAATTGTTCAACACATTTACTATTCCTTCTATATAAGATCGTCGCGCATCTATTCCTTGTCCCTTATATAATGGACCTATTTCTAGCTCGTCTTTTCTTTTAAATCCAAGTAAATCATATGCATAAGCATGCTGTTCATGATAATCAATTTGACCTACATAAGGAGGTGAACAAAAAATTCCAGCTATTTTTTGTTTCTGTAAAATTGTATAAAAATCGGGATTTATATTTTTAATTTTTTCAAAAATATCAACAACCCTTGAATCACCTGTAATTACTGAATAATGAACTGGTTTACGTAATTTATTAAATTCACGTATACGATTTAACGTATCAGATGCATAACGATTAAGCATTGTTCTTATAGAAAAAAGTGGTTTACATATTTTTTTATGTTTATAACAATAATAAGTTGTAAGTTGTGGATCTTTTAATGTTGCCAAGTCACTATGTGTTGTAGCACGGCATGATCTTATTGTTCGGCTTAAAATAAGAGCAAGAATTTTTCGTGTTTTAATATCTTTTTCTTGCTTTATTATTTCAAATACATGATTAATTTCTAAGCGAACATTATTCATAAACCAAATATCAAGAAATGAATCAGATTTATTTTGTTTAATAATAATTGAATATTTTTTAAGTAATTTTTGATAAATTGGCAAAAATTCTTTTTCTTTTTCAACTGCAAAATCTTTTTCATTAAATCTTCCTTGATTAATTTTATATTTATAATCATAAGCAGGAAAATGTTCTGTATTGAATTTAGAAAGCTCAATTAAAAGTTCGGTTTCAAATTTCTGAATTTTATTATCATATTCAAAAGTATCAAGAGCATTCATTAATCTTTTAATAGCCTTTTGTAAATATTCATCATCATAATGAGTTGCTTTACAACTAGAAATCATACAATTAAATTCAGAAACATCTATACCAACAGAATGGATACCAGTTTCAATAGATTGAATGATTGTTGTACCTGAACCTAAAAACGGATCAAGAATAATATCTCCTTTTTTAAAATATACTTCTTTTTTAAAATCATCAAGATGATTATCAATAAAATATTCAACTAATTGTGGAATATACTTACCTTTATATGGATGAAGCCTGTGTACATGTTTTGTAGTATCAACTTCTCTTAAATTATCAAATGAAAGTGTCCAATTTAAATCATTTCCTAAATTCTTCTTCCAAATAGATTCACGGTTACCACTATATGAATCATAATATTTTTTTAAATCATCTAAATTTATCATTAAAGAATTATTTTCTTCATATTTTTTAACTTTTCCATACTGAACAAGATAAGAAATATTTGTTGGTAATACTTCTTTATTTAAAAAATCTGATGCCCATTTTGATGCTTCATTTATTGTTATTAATGACATAGGATTATTATATCATAAGTGCAATATGCTCCAAAATCATTTTAACAGAAGCTCCAGGTAAACTTAGATAATCTCTACAATTCTTAAATTCACTTAGGATGAATTTGTAATCTTCATTATCTATATCTGACTTCCATTTACTATATATAATTCTCTCAATTGCATTTATTAATAATATTGCTTTATTCCTTAAGCCTCCACTATTTTCGTTATCTTTAAATTCTTTTATTATACTTGCAATTTTCTCAATACGATCACTTTTCGATAATTTTATAAATTCCTCTGCATTAATACTTTCTGATTCATCGTCACAATTACTTTTTATAAGTTGGACTCTAGAAAGTATAGTGAGAGAAAGTAGTGATGAATCAGGAATGATTATAAAAAAGTGAGTATCGACAGTCGGCTCTTCAATTATTTTCAGTAAGCTTTGCTCTGCTTCTCTATTTATAAACTTAGTACCGATTATACAAATTTTCTTTTTACCATCTATGGGTTTATTCTGGTGCCAATCTTTAATTTTAGGGCTATCATTTATAGTAAATGAATCATAAGTATTTAGTATAAGGTCAGGACTCTGAGTATTTATCTCTCCTTTATCTTCTAAAAATACGCGCAAAGAATATGGAAGTAATTCTGGATCACCTTCAATCACATAACTATGATATAAATCTCTTGGAAATAGTTTCTTGAAATCCATAAAATTACTTATTTAATATATTAATTCTTAATTCTTAATTCTTAATTATATTATTGTACTTCAAAAGGAAAAATTTCAGATAGCTCACCAGAATAATAAAATTCATAAGAAAGACCACCAAAAGTATAATCTCGATCGTTTATCGTAATAGTAGAACCACCTACTTCAGGATTATCTTTAGGTACTGATTTATAATAACCAAGGTTAAATAATGTAGAAAGTACTTCAGGTCTATCATTTACTGGGAAGCCTGCAAGCTCCCACTGGTGCATAATTTGCTTTAAGAAAACAGCTGTATACATATATGAATAGTAGTGATTCTTAGTATCAGTAAGTCTATTCATTAATTCAGTATCAGGATTTGCATCACCATAATTTAACATATCTTCATAATCTGGACCAAGATAAAATGGGCTATTCTTATCTTTCAAATTCTTCTCTATTACTTTTGCAGTCTCAGCTTTCACACCTGCTACTCCATAAGAAAACTTTGTACCATTCCCTAAAACTTTTAGTGGTTCAAAAAATCTTTTATAAGATTCTCTATTTGAAGTAAAAAATCTGAATTGTTCTGAGATAACTGTTGCAACAATTACACGAGCTTCTACTCCTGAGTCACGACTTGCTTGTAGAATGACGTCTTTATCTTTTACTAATGCATCTCTTAATGTCTGCCATTCTGTAGATGACATCCAACTAAATACACTTTGACTCAAAGTTGTATCACCTATAGAAAAAGTATTATTATTTAATTCATCACATTTATTTATTTTATCTTTAAAGTATGGATTATTCTCCATGGTGACAAGTAGTATCGCATTTACCATTTTCTCTGCAATGACACTAGACTTTGTAGACATATATACATCAAGTATCTTCTGACCATTTTCTGGTAAAACAGTAAGGATCGTCATAATCTTGCATTCTATAACTGGATCTAATCTATTAAAATTCATACTTGTAGGAGTTTTAATAATAACTGGAAGACGTGCTCCTTCTTTCTTATTTGCAACATTAAAAAATTCATTCCTCGAGTCTATACTTCCTTTTACATCTGTAAGATGTAACCTCATAGCAACCAAAACACCAGAGTAGACTATACCCACTAAAGCAAAACCACACAGAATAAATATAAATATTATTTTTATTATTTTCTTAAATTTCTTATTCTTCATTTTTATCTTTTACTTAAAATTGTTTTTTTATAAGTCTCTAAATGATTTAATGCTTCACCTGTACCTTTGACGACACACAAAAGTGGTTCATCTGCTACGCGAGCTTTCACTCCGGTCCTTCTGTATACTAATTCTGATAGATTCCTAAGCTGAGAAGACCCTCCAGTCATTATTATACCATCATCTATAATATCAGCAGAAAGTTCGGGAGGAGTCATAGATAAGACTTCTTTAATCGCTCCTACCATAACCCTTAACTCTTTATCTATCGCTCTGACGATTTCATTCGTAGATATCTGAGCAGTTCTAGGAAGACCTTGTATGAAGTCACGTCCTTTTATAGTTATAGTTAATTCTTCTTCTAAAGGTATCGCTGCTCCTATCTTTATCTTTATCGCTTCAGCAGTCCTATCACCTATCGCTAGGTTAAAAGTTTTCTTTATATAGTCAGCGATAGCTAAGTCTATCTTATCTCCTGCACACTTTACAGAAGTCGAGGCAACAATACCCCCCAATGCAATCACAGCCACATCTGTCGTACCTCCACCTATATCCATTATCATATGACCCTTTGATTCGTGTATAGGTATACCTGCTCCGATAGCTGCCAAGATAGGCTCTTTTACTACGTATGCATTTGAAGCTCCAGCCTTCACAGCTGCCTCTACCACAGCACGACGCTCAGTAGAAGTGATACCTGCAGGGACAGATACCATCACGTCTGGCTTGAACAAATTATACTTACCAAGAGTTTTAGTTATAAAGTACCTTAGCATTGCTTCAGTCACCCGATAGTCTGCAATGACTCCATCTTTCATCGGTCTATATACAATTATATTCTCTGGGGTCTTGCCTATCATTTCTTTAGCTTCTATACCGATAGCAAGGATAGTATTATCTTGTTCAGAAACAGCGACAACAGAAGGCTCGTTTAAGACGACACCTTTACCCGGCAAATACACTAAAGTATTCGCTGTCCCCAAATCTATCCCTAGTTTTTTAGAAAAAATTGCCATATATTTATACTTCTCATACTAACACAAAACCGTAAATTTAAAAAATTTACGTATATTTATAATATTATTAATAATACTTATCATTTTTTTCTCAATTTTTAAATATTTATGCTACCATATAGATATGTACATAGTTACTGTCATTCCGATACAAAAAGGTTTTCAGAAAGAAAACCTTACATACTTCTCACCTACCGATATACCTTTAGGTAGCATCGTATCTATCCCTATCAGATCTAAGACTGTATCTGCTATAGTTATAGATATAGAGAATGCTCGTGATTTGAAATTTGATTTGAAGAAAGCTGACTTCCAACTTAAAAAAGTTCTGAATGTAAAAGGACCTTCACCTTTCTCATCTGCATTTTTTACCAGTTGTGAAAAGATGAAAAGTTACACTGTGAGCAATACTGGCACTATCATCAAAGCTCTCATGCCAAGTATTTTTTTTGAAAATTTAAAAGATTTAAAAAAGTCTAAGGATATAAATAATGAAAAAGAGAGCAGTACAGAGAATATAACTCAAGAGAAACTTATATTCCAAGCTCTTACTCCTGATCGTATGAGCTGGTATCGGACTCTTATAAGAGAAGCATTCGCAAAAAAGCAGTCTGTATTCATCTGTGTACCGACTCACTTTGATATTGATCAACTTAAGAATGAGCTTACTAAAGGTATCAGTCAGTATGTATTCTCTTTTCATAGTGACTTGAATAAAAAGACTTTGATAAATAATTATAATTCTTGCATAAGTGAAGAGCATCCGATACTTATCATCGGTACTGGTATGTTCCTCTCTATACCTAGGGATGATATTAAAACAATAATTATCGAACATGAAAGCTCCTCTAGCTACAAGCAGTATATGAGGCCTTTCATAGATATAAGAACATTTACAGAAATATTATCATCAATAAATAAAGTGAAGCTTATATTTGCTGATACGTTACTTCGTCCAGATACACTTCACAGGCACGATACAGGAGAACTAGGAGAAGTCGCATCTCCACTCTTTAGATTACAAGAAGCAGAAAGACAGATAGTAGTAGATATGAAAGAAGAACAAGATGAAAAAGGTTTGAAAACTTTTACAGTCCTTTCAGAAACCACAAAGAAGATGATAGCATATGCACTCGAGCATAATGAATCAGTACTTCTTTTTACAGTACGCAAAGGACTTGCAGGAGTGACAGTCTGTCACGATTGTGGACATACACTTTTATGTCCATCTTGCTCTACACCAGTAGTCTTATACGGGTCCAAGCAAAGAAATGCAACTCTTACTACAAGTACTCGAGTTTTCATGTGTAATAAATGTGGTCACAAAGAATCAACAGAAGTAAGATGCACCGAGTGCTTTAGCTGGAATCTTACTCCACTTGGTATAGGCACAGATAGAGTGTACGAAGAAGTTAAAAAATTATTCCCAAATAGCAAAATAATACAGATAGACAAAGAGACTGTATCTACAGACAAAGAAGCAAAAGAAAAGATGATTGAATTATATAAAAATCCTGGAAGTATACTCATAGGGACAGAAATGGTCTTCTCATATATAAATACAGAAGTGACACACAGCGCTATCATATCCCTAGATGGACTTTTGTCTATCCCAAGCTTTAATATAACTCAGAAAATTCTCCATATCATAGAAAAACTTCATGAGACTACAAAAAAGAATCTAGTCATCCAAACTCGTAATCCTGATAATATAATTTTAGAACATATACTCAGGGGGAATGTCTTGCCACTTTATCGTGAAGATTTGAAAGAAAGAAAGCAATACGGCTATCCGCCTTTTAAACGTTTAATTAAAATTACATTTACAGGGACTACAATAGAGACAGAGAAAGCAAGATCATTCATCGATCACTATCTTGGAGGATACGAACCCCAGATATTCTCAGCATTTATAGGTAAAATTAAAGGTCAGTACGTGACAAATACCGTATTGAAAATAGATCCAACCCTTTGGCCAATACCAGTAGATGATAAAAGAATAGTAAACACTCACTTATCTGAGAATCTTTACCGTCTCCCCCCTTCATTTTCTATAAATGTAGACCCTGAGGATTTGTTATAAAATAAAGGAAATTATTTTAATTATATTATGATTATAAAAATACTGCAAAAAAATTAATTAAATTTTTTTATCTGTTCTTCTACATTAGAAGCTTCAAAAGCTTCATTTTTATTAGTTTCTTCTTGTTTCGGTTTTAACATATACAGTCTACGGTTTTCGTTGTCAAAATAAACTTTTAAAGAATGATCTCTTGTTTTAAAATTATCATTTGGACCAGATATAACAATAGGTGAAAAACCCATTTTCTGTTTAACTATACAATTTAAATATTTTATTGATTTAATGTATTCATCAAATGGGCATTTTAATAATTCGTCCATATCATCAATACCTATTCTAAAATTATCATCTTCTGGAGAATTTTTATATACATCTTCTTTGTTACCACCAAAAACTACAACATCAATTGATCCAGGAACACATTGTGATATTAAGTAGTCAAAATCTTTATCAATATCTTTTTTAAAATTTAATCTAGTTTCACTCTTATTGTTTATAAAAAAGTCAGGATCTTGATGACTCAAAAAAGAAACGTTTTTACCTGTTATTTTACTAATTCCTACTGCAACAACACCAGTACAATTAAAATAATTTAAAGAGTATTTATTTTTTTCATTACATAAAGAAATTACATATGTTGAATCTCCAGAATTATACATACTATTTTTTTCTATGTCATGTTTTCTGTAACTATAATTTACATACTCAGCGTCTTTTTCAAAATTTTGAATAAAAAGTCTTGTTTCTTTATCTAAATTATTATTATCATATATACCATTTATAATAGGTTTTATCCCATCTTTAAGGTGATCATTTTTTAATATAATTATTGGCTTTTTATTTTCTAAATTCATAACTAAATTATTATAACAATAAATGAAAAATTTTCATAATTAAGATAGTTTTATTTTAAATTAAAATATCTAGCTTAATATATATAACACTCTTGCCTATGATAATAAACTATGATATATTTACACTTATATGATTACAGTAATTGAAGTTAAAAAGAACGCAAACGAGAATAATATGAACTTAGTTCGTAGATTTACTCGTAAGGTTCAAGAGTCAGGTATTATTCAAAAAGTTAAAAGTAAGCGTTATAATGAGCGAGCTGAATCAAAAGTCAAAACTAAGATAGCTACTCTAAAAAGAATTAATCGTAAAAAGAATTTAGAGAAGTTACAAAAGTTAGGAAAAGCTCCTATTCAAGTAAAACGTGGAGGACATCGTTAAAACAATGATAGACACCGAATTCTGTACAATTACAAATACCACAAAAGGCAAGCATCCTAGCTTGCCTTTTGTTTGTATTAAAGACAAAGTTCTAGGTAAAAAGTATGAGCTCGGAGTAAGCTTCTTATCTCCCAAAAAGCAAAGAGAGATAAATCTTAAAACTAGGAACATAGACAAGACAACTAATATCCTTTCTTTCCCATTATCAGAAAATTCAGGAGAGATAACTATGGATTTATCAAAGGTTAAAAAAGATGCCCCACTTTTTGATATGAGCTATCCTAAATTCTTAAAATATTTATTTATCCACGGATTACTACATTTGAAAGGATTAGATCACGGTGCTATAATGGAAAGACAAGAAAAGAAATTTCTAAAAATGTTTTCTTAGTTTTTTGTATTTATTAAATTATTATAATTATAAATAATTTGATACAATAAATGTGTGTGTATTTCTGGATATGAATTATAGTAACAGAAATTTAATACTAATGATTAAAAATAATATAAATGTAGGTATAGATATAGGAACCCACACTACCAAAGTTGTAGTGACAGGTATCAACAAGGAAACGAATTCCCTATCTTTACTTGCAACTGGTATATCTGAGACTTCTGGTATGAGACTAGGCTATATTACAAATATTGATCAAGTCGCAGATGGTGTCAGGAAAGCTATCAAACAAGCTGAAAGTACTTTAGGTTTTAAAATAAAGAAAGCATGCGTATCTATCGGTGGTATAAGTCTAGGATCATCAATATCTACTGGATCTGTCATCATCTCTCGTGCCGACCAAGAAATTACTCAGTTAGATGTCACTAAGGTACTTGCTATAAGTGAAGAGAATTTAGAAATTACCAATAAGAAAATTATTCATATAATCCCTATCGAGTATAAGCTTGATAATAAGATTATTCACGGACGACCTGAAGGTATGCACGGCATAAAACTTGAAGTTAAAACTTTATTTATTACATGTTTAAAACAGAATGTTGAGGACTTAGTCACTGCATTAGGACTTGCAAATATAGAAGCGACAGACGTTATCGCTACTCCTGTAGCACTTTCAGCAATATTACTAAACTCAAAGCAAAAAACTGCAGGATGTGCTTTAGTAGATATAGGTGCTGAAACTGTATCACTCTCTATCTTTGAGAATAATCTTCTTGTATCACTTCAAGTATACTCTATAGGTAGTATGGATATCACCAAAGATATAGCACTTGGATTTAAAATAGCACTTGAAGAAGCCGAAAGTGTAAAGCTTGGTAGTGTACTTGGTGGAGACTACCCAAAGAAAAAAGTAGATGAGATTATAGAAGCAAGACTTGGAGATATTTTTGAATTAGTTGAAAACCATTTAAAAAGAATAAAAAGGAATGGTCTACTTCCTGCAGGTATAATCATCACAGGTGGTGGAGCACATATATCAAAAATAGAAGAAATAGCAAAAAAGCAATTAAACTTACCAGCAAAAGTTGGGCCAGTAGATAATACTATAAATAATAAATTTAAAATTAAAGATTATACTTGGTATTGTGCATACGGACTTGCATTATCATACTCACAATTTTCTGGAGGAAATATTAATGAGACTTCTATCGGAGATAATATCAAACAAGTTAAAAAATTTTTCAAATCAGTTTTCTCTCAACTTTTACCTTAAATATTACAACATATAATATACATTAAATCAAATGTTTCTTTTTTTGTGATTTCTGGTATTATATACAAAGTCAATTATTATTAATAGTTATTTCCTTCCCGTCGAAATGACGCCCTAGGATTATACATACATTATGCCTAAAATAAACCCAGACATAGAATCATTTGCAAGAATTAAAGTTATCGGTATTGGTGGTTCAGGTAAAAATGCCTTAAACCATATGATAGCTTCGAAAGTTAAAGGTGTCGAATTCATAGTGATGAATACAGACACTCAAGATTTACATAACTCACTCGCTGAAAAGAAAGTTCACCTTGGTAAAAATCTGACTAAGGGTCTTGGTGCTGGTATGAATCCTGAAATAGGAAGACGTGCTGCTGAAGAAACAAAAGCAGAAATACAAGATGTAATTAAAGGAGCTGACATGGTCTTCATCGCATGTGGTATGGGTGGAGGTACAGGCACAGGAGCAGCACCAATAGTAGCTCAAGCTGCTAAAGAACAAGGTATACTTACTGTCGCTGTCGTCACAAAACCATTTTCTTTTGAAGGAAACCAGCGTATGAAGTTAGCAGAGATGGGCTTGTCAGAACTTGAACAAGAAGTAGATGCTATCCTTGTAATTCCAAATGATAGACTTATCGTTATTTCTGGAAAAGATGTAGGCTTCCGTCAAGCTTTTGCTCTTTGTGATGAAGTGCTTAAGCAGGCTGTAGAAGGTATATCTGAGCTTATCACAACTCCTGGTATGATAAACGTAGACTTCGCTGATATTAAAGCCGTCATGTCAGATGCTGGAAGTGCACTCATGGGTGTAGGTATCGCAGCTGGTGAAGGTAGAGCTGAGAAAGCTGCATTGCAAGCTATCAACTCACCTCTTCTTGATCTTTCAATATCTGGAGCAAAAGGTGTCTTATTCGCAATTTCTGGTGGAGATGACCTTACAATACATGAAATACAGGAAGCAGCTAAAGTTATAACTGAATCTATCGACAAAGAAGCAAAAGTTATCTTTGGAACTATCAGTGATGATAAACTTAAAAAAGGTGAAATGAAAGTTACAGTTATCGCAACTGGCTTCCCTACTGACATGCCAAAACGTTCACTTTTCCAAATTCATCAGAAGTCTATCGACTTACAAGGCGGATCTTCAGTCAAAGAAGAATCTCAACCAATAGTTAAAGATACAAGTAGCTCATCTGACTATATTAAAAAGGCAGAAAAAGTTGAGAAGATAGAAGATGATTTATTTATCGACGATACAGATGATTGGAGTACAGTCCCTGCATTTTTGAGAAGGAATAAGAAATAAAAAAATCCCAAATAAGTTTTTTCAAAGGGGCGTGCGCAAGGCTGTCGAGCCGAGCAATGAGGAAATTTTTAGCAGAAAATTATCCGGACCCTTTGAAAAAAGCTTATTGGGATTTTTTTATTCATAATTATGTTTTTTTTAATATTTAGTATAAAATATCTATATGTATGAATTAATAATATTAGGTGGAGGTCCTGCAGGCTCAGCAGCAGCTGTATACTCCGCTCGTAAACAACTTAAAACTGCAATCATTACTAGTGAATTTGGTGGCCAATCTATAGTATCAGAACTTATATATAACTGGATAGGAACTCCTGAAATTTCAGGGGCAAATTTATCTGCAAATCTTAAAAAACATGTAGAATATTATAAGGGTCCATTTTTAGATATTATAGAAGGTGAAAAAATAATTTCAATTACTAAAAATAATAATGTATTTATTATTAAATCTGAATCTGGTAAAGAATATAATTCTAAAACTGTTTTAATTGCTACTGGTAGTAGTAGACGAAAACTTGAAGCTATAAATGCAGATAAATATGAACACAAAGGTATTACTTACTGTGCTTCTTGTGATGGACCTTTGTTTGGTGGAGCAGATGTATTAGTTATAGGTGGCGGAAATGCTGCTTTTGAATCTTCTGCACAATTACTTGCTTACTGTAAAAGTGTAACTCTAATCCACAGAAGTGACAAATTCAGAGCAGATGAAATAACAGTAAATAAACTACTAGAAAATCCAAAATTTAAAACTATAACAAATGCAGAAATATTAAGAGTAGACGGTGAGCAATTTGTAAATTCACTTACATATAAAGATAAAAATACAGAAGAAGAGCATACTCTAAACTCAAATGGAATATTTATAGAAATTGGCCAAATTCCAAATACTAGTTTTGTAAAAGATATATTAAAATTAGATGAAAATAATAAGATAATTGTAGATCCTATGACTCAAGCTTCTACGACAGAAGGTATCTGGTCAGCTGGTGACTGTACTAATGGACACTATCATCAGAATAATATAGCAGTTGGCGACGCAGTAAAAGCAATAGAAGATATCTACATTTGGATACAAAGAAATAAATAGTATTAATATATTAAATTAAAAAATACATAAACATTATTTGTTTCGGGTCCAGATATTTTTCTGGTGAAAAATTCTTTACCCTTATTGCCTGCTACGCAACGGCAATTTGCTTCGCAACCAGATGAAAAGTAAAGAAGTTTACTTTTCATTACTCGTCCGACAGCTTTGCGCACGCCCCTCAACAAACAATGTTTATGTATTTTTATAAATTCTCCTTCAAACAAATTTCTTCTAATTGTTCTAATTCTTTTTTTGAATTTGGTTGGAATATTTCCATAATGTTTGATACTGGTATAGCAACAATCTTTTTCTTTTGCTCTTGAGCCATTTTAACCAAGTCAGTAAGATAATACTCCCCTTGTGCATTCAGGTTCTTTAAATTGTTTATATTATTCCAAAGCCACTCTGCATCAAAAGCATAAATAGCAGGATTTACTTCTTTTATCTTTCTCTCTTCTTCATTTGCATCTTTGAACTCAGTAATACTTAATACACCTCCATTCTCATCTCTAATTATTCTTCCATAATTAGTATATGCACTACTCCTCCAATCATCAAAGTCAGACAATAAAATAGTACCAATAGTTACAATTGAATTTTCATTATTATGAGTATTTATTATATCTTTAATAGTATTTGGAGATATAAGAGGTTGATCACCAGAAATAACAAATACAGTCTTATGATCTTTATGTGTATGATTTTTTGCAGATAAAACTGCATGCCCTGTTCCAAGTATTTCTAACTGTTCTGCATAATTATGATTATCACCAAATTCTTCAAATATTCTTTCTTTTTTATAACCTACTACTATAACTGGCTTTATAGATAAATTCAAACTGTATACTGTATTTAATATTCTCTCTAAAAATGATTTTCCACAAAGCAATGATAAAGCTTTCGGTTCTTCTGACTCCATTCTTTTTCCTTTTCCAGCTGCTAAAATTATTATTTGTGTATTCTTCATAGTGCGCGGTGAGGAACTCGAATCCCCGGCCTACCCCACGTCAAGGGGTCGCTCTACCAGCTGAGCTAACCGCGCAAATATACTAACATTTAATTTTCAATACTTACTTTAACATAACACTTCGTTATCCACCAAAACAGCTAACCGCGCAAATATACTAACATTTAATTTTCAATACTTACTTTAACATAACACTTCGTTATCCACCAAAACAGCTAACCGCGCAAATATACTAACATTTAATTTTCAATACTTACTTTAACATAACACTTCGTTATCCACCAAAACAGCTAACCGCGCAAATATACTAACATTTAATTTTCAATACTTACTTTAACATAACACTTCGTTATCTACCAAAACGATACAACCACACAAAAATTCATTTTTCAAAAAAAACATGCGGAAGTGGTGAGATTTGAACTCACGAGGAGCTTTCACCCCTGCCGCTTTTCGAAAGCGGTGCCTTAAACCTCTCAGCCACACTTCCAAAATATCAACTATCTAATTATAGTAAATATATCCATATTTATCAAGACTAATAATCATAATTATAAAAAAATTCTTAATCAATCAAACTCTCCCCTGTCATTTCTACCGGCTTATCAATATTAAGTATTTTTAATATTGTAGGAGTTATATCTGCAAGGGTACCCTTGTGTAAACTAGCTTGGAAATTTGTCAAAATAAATGGAACTGGATCTACAGTATGAGCAGTATGCTTCTCTCCGGTCTGCTGATCAATATTTAACTCTGCATTCCCATGGTCTGCTGTCACACAAAGTATACCATTATTCTTATTTACAGTCTCTTGTACTCTTCCAAGTTGTTTATCTATCTCTTGTATAGCCTCAATAATTGACTCTACATTTGCTGTATGCCCTACCATATCTGCATTTGCAAAATTTATAAAAATAAAATCAGTACCTTTATTTATTTGCTCTATTGCTTTATCTGCTACTAGCCCGGCAGACATTTTAGGAGCCAGATCATATGTAAGTACACCCTTTGGGCTTTGCACGAGTATCTGCTCTTCACCTTTATACGGCTTTTCTTCACCACAATTTAAAAAGTAAGTAGCATGTGCAAACTTCTCAGTCTCTGCTATATGAGCTTGAGTCATACCATTATCACTTATTATTTTTCCTAAAGTTTCTATGATTCTAGTAGGTGGAAAAGCAACCAAACAATCATAATTATCTTTATATGAAGTCATAGTCACCAAACAAATATTCTCAGTCTTAGACTTTTCAATTATTTTCTCTGTAATCATTCTCATTCGATCTGCACGGAAATTAAATAAGAAAAATCCATCATTCTTATTTAGTGTAAAAGTATCTCCTTCTTTATTCTGACAAACGAAAGGATCGAGTTGTTCATCTAGTTTCCCTTCTTTGTACAAATTCTCAATATATAAAGATGGTTTAATATTACAAATATTTCCTCTACCATAAAATACTACTTCAAGTGCTTTATCCAACCTTTCAAAACGATTATCTCTATCCATAGCATACAAACGTCCAGACACAGAAGCTATCTCTCCTACTCCTAGCTTTTCTATATAATCTTCAAGCTCTTTTATGTACGATGAAGCACTTTGTGGAGGAACGTCTCTACCATCTGTAAAAACATGAATTGCAATTTTCTTAAGTCCATACTCTTTAGCTATATTTAGAAATGCAAATAAGTGCGATATGTGACTATGCACACCACCAGGAGAAACTAATCCACCGATATGAAGAGTAGAATCATTTTTCTTAACATGTTCAAATAATGTATTAAAAGGAATAATATTTTTGAAATCTCCTGATTCTATCGATTTATTTATTCTTACTAAATCTTGATAAAGTATCCTTCCTGCACCTATTGTCATATGACCAAGCTCACTATTCCCTATCTGACCTAAGGGAAGTCCAAAAGCAGGCCCAGAAGCCTCTAGGAGTGTATGAGGTGAGTTCGCCCACAAATTATCAAAGATAGGTTTATGGGCTTCTTCTATAGCATTATCTTTCATATCTTCTCTATATCCCCAACCATCTAAGACTATTAATGTAATTTGTTTTTTTATCATAATCGAATTATATCATAAATATATAATTGATTAAAATTTGTATTTTTAGTAAAAAATGTTATACTATTTAAGTTATTTTTGGCCTTATCGTCTAACGGTTAGGACATCGGCTTTTCAAGCCGGTAATCCGGGTTCGATTCCCGGTAGGGTCACCAACGCAGATTTATCTATCTTAAACTCTTCAGATAACCTGAAAACTAAAGCTAATTTAGCAGTTCCATTAAGTATTTTAGTGTAGGTTACTGGTTCATCAAAAAAGATAGAAGAAGTATGCACTAATTCTTGTTCAGATGTAACATCTGTAAGGATTTTTGATGGGCGTTCCATTATATTTTTACACCAACCAATAAAGTTCACAATATCCATTTCTTCTAGTTCTACCTTGTCTCTTTGTGATCTTGCTTGGTCTATTTGTTTTTGTATTCTTGTAATTTCTTCTTCAATACCTTTCTTTACTTCTGGCAATGTAGCACTAGGAAAAGACCGTATGAGAGTAGATTTTTCTGTTTCTAATTCTGCAACATTTATATTTGTCTTTACTGTATGTTCTGAAAGTTCAGCTTCTCTTTTTCTAAATTGGGTATCAACCGTTTTATTAAATATATTCAAAAAAGTATCAGTAAATCTCAAGTTTTCAAAAAAATTATTACAAACATCCTCAACTTCTTTTTGTGGGAAAGCATTTCGTGGGTGTTTTCTTTCGCAGTGGTAAGCTCCATATTTACCACCGTGTTCACCAGTTGTCGCACTAGCCTTCATTTTTTTTCCACATATTTCACACATCAACAATCCTTTATATGGAAAGTTTGGATTATATTTTTTTCTTCTTTTACTGTGAGGATTTAAATCTTTAAGCAACTCAATGGAATTATCAGGATTTACTTCAAGATATACTTTTCCTCTATTAGCCTTATTCCACAAATCAATAGAAACAAGACCATCATATTTTGCTTTTATTGGTTCATTCCTTGTCCACTTTTCACAAAGCACTCCGCAATAAGCAGTTCTTTGAATAATTCTTTGTAAATGTTTTTCTGTAAGTTTATTTCCACCCATTCTTCCTAATTCTTTAGTCTTATCTTTATTCCATTTAATCATTATCCTACTTTTATAGCCCATTGCGTTAAGGTCTTCAGCAATATCTCTATCTGATAAAATGCCCTCTGAACGGAGCTTGTAGAGTCTTTCTATATAAATAGCCTCGTCAGGTTCTCTGACTTGAATGCATTTCTTTTTACCATCAACTCTAATTTCTTTATTTTTAAATCCATAGTCTGATCGTCCAATATGATAGCCATCCAAAGTTAATCTTATTTCGGGGATTATTAGCGTTTGAAGTATTTTTAACTTCATCTTTCTTGCGTCTTCAGCTTTAGTACGTTCCTCTTCTTCACTACTTCTTCTTTTTGCCCACGGATACGAAAAACCAAAATCAAACTCATCAAGTAAGTCAGTTTCTTCTTTTATTACTTGTGTTGTATCTCTAGGCTCAACTCCATAGACTGATAAATCTGCCCATATTTGATTATAGTCAATCAATCCACCACGAGTTAGTCTATCAAAATCCCAAAATACAAAGTATTTTATATTAACTTTACTTTTATTTGTTTTCAATAATTCAAGTATCTCTTTATATTTAGGACGATATAAATCTCCACCAGAAAAAGGTTCTCTAAAAACCTCGTTATTAGGATATAATAAATAACCCATATCTGAACAATACTTTCGTATTTTAATTTCTTGAGCATCCAAACTCTCTCCTGTCTGTGCTTGTTTTGGAGTTGATACTCTTGCATATCCAATTACATAAATAGGTTCTACCATATTTATATATTAGCACTTTTTTATATTTATTTTAAATCTTACTTTGTTGAAGAGGATTTTTCTTTTCCCCACTTATCAAATAAACGATTGAAAAGTTTTACGGAGGTATTATATAAAACCTCAATTTCTTCTTGAGAATAATTTTGTGCATCTGTCCCTATATCTTTAATAAACTCCTCTAGTTTATAGCTAGTAGAGTTATCTGACAGACTTTCTGATTTATTTTTTGTTTCTAAATTAGTAGAGACCATACGGTCTCTCGCAGTGGAGTTTAAATGTAGACAATAAAAAAATGAGCCTTCATTAAACCTCACATATGCGAGATAAAACGTAGCTCAAATAAAATTAGCTCTATTTGTTGTAAATTATGGGAGTAATTCTTATTACTCTATTAAATGTAGCCAGTTAAGGTTCTCATTTAACACTTGAATTGCAGTCGTCTATGCCTTTCTTACCATATTTCTTGGAATACTTGTATTATAGCTTACAAAAAATAAATATGCAATTATGAAACTTTTATGACCATATACTTGCATAAGTATTTTACAATACAACCTCCAACTTCCTCCAGTAATTTTATCTTTAAATCCCTCAAATACCCTCAATAATTTATTCAAGATAACTCTCATCAGACCCCCCAATACCCCCCATAATTTTCTATCTATATACCTATCTAGACCACCAAAGTCCACCAGTAATTTTTAAGTGTTTTCCTTGATTTTACTACATATATTGCTATACAGACCACCTATTTCCACCAGTAATTTTTTAAACCTTCATCTTTAGACTTTCAGCCAATATGGTAAGTAAAAGACTTCCAATTTCTTCTACTTCTTCATTGGACAAAAAAACTTCAAAGTCCTTTCCATAAGACTGAATTAAAACTACTCGCAAGTCTTCAACTGCTTTCTTGCTCAATTGCATAGTTATTTTAGCCCAAGCTTTTCTAGATACTTTTTGAGTAATGTCTTTCCTTTAGGAGTCAATTGTTCAGTAGTTTCTGTGTGTGGAATTGTTGATCTAGTTATCTTCATTTGGAGATGAATACTTTCACCCTCTACTTCATTTATAACGCATATTTTACATTTAGGGCATATTGTCCCATCTTCTACGTATAAGTCCTCTCTATTGCAGATTAGGCACGTTCCAGAGCCTTGTAAGTAAGGTCTTAAGGTATCACAAACCGTGCAATACTGCCTATTTATATACCCAGCCAGATATTTCTCCCTTTTCTCTACTGATGACAAATTAGCGTCTTCTTCGGGGACTGATGATTTCCATACAGGAAAGCCCATCTCTCTAGTAGTTCTAAATGTGCATTCTTTATTATTGCATTTGTACTTATTTACGATAGACATATTATTTCTTACCCAGACTTGTTAGGAACTTCCTCGCTAAAACCTTACCCTTGGGAGATAAAGTCTTGGTGGTTTTCGTATGTGGTATCTTTGATTTGTTTTTTGACATATTATTTTAATTCTTGTTCCTCTAAATCTAATTCTAGCATAACCAATAATGTGGATACTTTTTCACTTGGTCTTAAATCTGACTGTATTCTTCTTTCTAGACCTTCTTGATCTCTCTTTGCCCATTTCCAAAGTATTGGGAAGTGCTCCTTTGATATGGTCTCTCCTAAAATTGTAATTGTTTCTTTTTTCATAAATTATTTAACGTATCCAATAATAAAATATACCGATAATAATAAAAACAACTATTATAGATATTAAATCAGCCTTATCTTCAAACATTCCGTAATTCTTAAGTTTGTGTTTAATATAATTACCTAAAGAAAATGGAACACCTATACCTAGAATAATACTAATTGGAAACATAGGAATAATAATTAAATATTTCCACCATTTTAATTGCCCTACAAAGAAAGATGTATTTTTAAAAACATAAATCATAACAATCAAAATTATTAAACCTAAAACAATGGTAACTATATCAAAATCTTTTGATAAGTTTTCTTTGCGTGTTAAGTTTTTAAGATATTTATCCATAAGATTTCATAACTAGTTGATAATCCTATGCGAGATTTTGAAAACAAAAAACCCACCACATAGGTGGAGACTTTCGTCTCCTATGTCAGTTTCCCGACATAGCTGATCAGAGCAACCCCATATGATGGGTTTTTTACTCTGATCAGACTTTTGACCATATCCTAAAGAAATCTCTAGGGGTTAGGTCTCGTATTAAGTTGTAAAGACATTATATCATAAAACTTAAAAACACTACTTAATGTAGTGTTTTTAAGTTACTTTAATATTTTTTAATGCTTCTTTCTCGTCCTGCTCAATAAATATTTCAATTGCTACTTTTACTTTCTCAAGTAAAAGTTTGGCTTTCTCCCTTTCTTTCGCTGACATATTCACAAGTTCACTTATTTTTTTTTGAATTTTTTTATCAACAAAAGGTATGGGAAATTTAAGGATATCATTATCGGTAATTGTTGGGTAAGAAGTTCCCGTATTATATCTTAACAATAATTCTTTTATAGGTTTTAATTTTAAATAAACCATAAGTGTTTCAAGATTTATATTTTTCTTTTCTTCTAGTACTACAAAAGCTCCACTTCCTATATATCCATAGTGATTATCTAATATAGCTGTAGCTCCACGGTTTGGACGAACTTTTGATGTTATTAGTTGTCTTTTATTAAACATAATCTTGGCATTTGCTGGTAAATCTTCTGCAAATATTTTATTACTATTTAACTCGCCAGTAAAAACATTTACGTCTCCAATTTCAATATACTGATATTCCTGTTTTTCTATTGGTTTAAAATTGTTTTTGATATGACTAAACTCATTATTTATAACACTTACACCAAACTTATAATTATTTATTATTTTAATAATTTCATCATATTCTGGTTGCCAATATTCTGCGTCAAAACGATTATCCTTAAGACAATCCAAAAGAGTTCTTGTTGATATTCCATTGATATTTGGTTTATATTTATTTAAACCTAACTCTTCAAGTAATATATTTTCAGCATCTTCATAAAACTTTTTTGAATGAGTAATTAAATTATGCGTTTCATTATGTAACAAATGTATTTTATCTATAAAATTATCACTAGGTAAAGGAACTAAAATATCACCAACTTCAACATTATTTAAATTTACTTGTTCAGTTTGTCTACTTAAATAATAAAACTGCTGTTTCCCATATTTACTCATCAAAAAAGACGCTAAATATCCAGAAGCTATAGTTGGTCGTATAAGTGCAATATTTTGGTTAATTGAGGCTTTACCCAAATCTGAAAAAATTCTCGCAACACGACCTACAACCTCAAATGTTGCTCCAATAATTGTGACAATAATGTCATCTTTTTTTAAACTAGAATTATTAAGTTTTTTTGCTCCTTTGTCAGAAAGGTAATGATTGAAGTTCTCTATTATTTGGTTTTCTCTCAAATTATCAGTTTTTATAAATTTTACGTCACCACCATAATAACTTTCTTCTTTCATAGAGGGAGTATGACCTGTCGTAATCTTTTTAGAAACTAATTCTGATAATTTTTTATTTTTCTTACTTTTTACCAATTTAACAATGTCCAAAAAATAAGGCTGATAATGTTCAGCATCAATACGATTAGCAAGATTTAATTCACTCAATTTTACTTCTGAAATACTTAATTGCATAAAAATTATTTAAGAAAAACTAATCCTTGTTTTTTACCCCAAGTGACAAAAGCTTCTGCAATTTCGTCTAAATCACAAAGATATTTTGGGTTATTGTTATTGTCTTTTATAAGACTGCCGTTTTTATCTTTTTCAAAGATATAATCACCACTATTATCTTTGAATGATTGCTTTTGTGTAGCAAAGAAAATAGAATAATCTTTTACTTTTGGATTGCCTCCCTCATCTAATTCATTATCATTCCATTTTTGTAAAAAGATAACGGAAGTTTTTGTTGGAGTGTGAGGTTTAAATGAATTACCGTGAAGCCCCACAACAGCTAATATGCGAGCCTTTTTCATAATATATTTTCGTATATATTCTTCACTTGTATTATTGAAGATACCTTGTGGCAATACAACAGCAAGTCTTCCTCCAGCCTTAACAAAATCAAGGTTTCTTTCTATGAATAGCAAATGTCTTTCTACTGACTTTTGCATTTTACCTTTTGAATTTTTGCCAAGTTCAAATTGTGAAAGTAAATGCTTTTCTTTAACTTCTCCTGCGAAGGGAGGATTTGCAAGAAGTACATCAAACTCTAATTCTTTTAAACTTTCTCTATTGTCAGTATTTTTTGTATGATTATCAAATTCTTTAATAAGAGTAAGGTCTTTTAATTCACTCTTGAACTTACTTGGCCATTCTTTTGTATCAAGAGAAGTTGTTTTATAAATATGACTTCTTCCGTCTCCTGCTATTAACATTACAGCCTTACTTATTTTGGTAGATTTTTCATCAAAATCTATTCCAAACAAATATCTACTAGCATATTCTTTTCGTGCTTCCTTTGTGGGTAAAGATTTCCAAACATATTGCATTGTATGAACCAGAAAACCTGCACTTCCACAAGCAGTATCTATTACATATTCTTTCTTTTTAGGATTTAACATTTGAACACACATATCAATAACAACACGAGGGGTAAAGTATTGTCCTTTCTTTCCTTTTGCAACATCAGGAAGTAAATATTCAAAAGCCTCATCAATAATACGAAGGTTTGAGTCAAAAAGTTTTACATCTTGGAGTTCGCCAACACATATTGAAAGATGTTCAGGAGAAAGCTTTATTATATCTGTTTTTTCAAAGATGTCAGGCCATTCTTTCTTTGCGTCTTCAAATAATTCATCTATAACTTTTTTGGTCTCTTCTGCTTTCCCTGTAGGACTTTTTCTAAATGATACTTCTTTATTTGTGCGAGAAAGAGCTTCTTTCTCATCATAAAGTTTTGCATATATCAATTTGAATATTTCATCAAAACTATCAAAGCCAGAGTTGGCTAAAACTAATTCTTCAAGTGTTTTTATTATAACTTTAAGATCTTGCTCTTTAAGGTCTTCAAGGGTTCTTTTTTTATGCAAAACATCTTCTACATTTTCTCCATAAGCTGGTATCTCGTCCAACGTATCAAAATCTTTTGGATAAGGACGATAAAGAATAAGGGAATATTTACCATTAAGAGCTACTCCAATAGGAGAACCCTCCGCATTTAAATATGATTTAAGTTGTTGTATATCATTGGTTTCATTGGGTGCTTTAACCTCAACAATCATTTTAATTGTCTGCCAAGTATCATCTGTATATATAACTATGTCTGCACGCTTTGCGTCATTCTTCTCACGACCGAATTGAACAATTTTTTCAATTTCAATATGAGATTTAGGATATTTGTATCTCTTTGTTAATTCAAATAAATACAACTGTCTTACAATTTCTTCTGGTGCAGATTTATTAGTTTTTTCATTATAAATCAATTTTTCTTCTTCATTTTTTGAGATAGATTTCAGGTAATACTTTCCAGTTTCTTTCTCATATATATTTAATTTAGAAATAGGATCAGTAAACATTAGTAAATCCTGTTCAGGATTTTTGAAAATCTTATGCAAAACATCTTTTGTATTCAACATAGGTATATTGTATCATCTTTATGATTAAAAATTAACTAGTAATATGATATACTTGTAATATATGCCTATATATAAGATAAATAATAATAAAGCCCACCAATTAAATCTAAAACAGAATGGTTTTGGTAATGAATTTGCCCTTCGTGATTTCTTTGCTGAAAATGATAATCTCTATGACCTTCTAGGTATAAAATTTCTAGCAAAAGAATATCAAATACCAAACGGAAGAATGGATACGATAGGAATAGATGAAAATGGTTCTCCTGTGATTATTGAATATAAATGGAAAGAAAATGACGATGTTTTATCACAAGGCCTTTTTTATCTTGATTGGCTTAAAAATAATAAACCTCATTTTGAATTACTTGTTAAAAATAAACTGGGTAATGATATGGAAGTTATATGGAATAAGCCACGAGTGATACTTATAGCCCAAGGTTTTAATCGCTATATTAAATCTGCTGTTCGTACTATTCAGAATGTAGAATTAAAAACATATAATGTTTACGAAGATGACATTTTACAAATAGAGAATGAATACAGTCCTTATCCAGAAGTAGTAAAATCTATCAAACAAGTTGTTGGTGGAAATGAAGAAGAGGAGCAAATTTATAATCTAGAATATCATTTAAATTTAACTTCCGATAAGTTGAAGGAAAAGTTTGATGAGATGAGAGAAATGTTATTACAACTACCGAATGTTGAAGAATTTGCTGAACAGAAAAGTGGAATTACATACAGAACAACAAAAAGTTTTACTCGCTTTGAATTCAGAGTGAACTCAATACAAATACTTGTAAGAGAGCCTAAATATGATATTGATACTAATAATCTTGTAAAAGATGTGACTAATAATAAATGGGGTTATCTAGGTGCAATTAAATTTACAGAAGATATGGATATTGCCTTAATTTTTGAAATCATTAAAGCTTCATATAATTCAACACTCTAATGTATGACCCTAGAAATTTTTAGTAAAATAGCTAGTATATCTAATAACATAATATTATCTATTGGTGCTATCATCACTATAATTTTAGCAATTATAGGTTTGACTGCTTGGAAAAAACAAATGAAAGGTAAAACAAATTATGAAGTAGCAAGAAGGTGTCTAAAATCTATATATAAGTTAAGAGAAGCAATTAAGTATGTGAGAAACCCATATATTTCAGCAGGAGAAATAGAAAAATCATTAAAAGACAGTGGACTTGAAGACAACAAAGACCTCACTAAAAATCAAAAAATTAACTGGGCAGTTTATGACGCCCGATGGAAAAAAGTTACTGAAGCTAAAACAGAAATGGATCTTGAATTTTTTGAAGCAGAAGTATCTTGGGGTAAAGATATACTATTAAAGCAGAAAGACCTTGGAGATTTAATTGGTAAACTCTATGCTTCAGTTACAATGTTTTTGAGAGGTTATGGACAAGAAAAAGAAGATAAAATTATATATAATATAGGCGAAGAAGATTTATTTACAAAAGAGGTAGATAAAGCAATAGAAAAAATAGAAGATTATCTTAAGCCATATTTAAGATAGTAAAATTATGGAATTACAAGAATTACATAAAAAATTAGAAGAAATAAAAATCTTAAAACAAGAAGGAAAAAATCTTGAAGCCAATAAGCTACTTCATATTGTCCAAAAAGAATTGATTGCACACCCTGTTAAAAATCCAAATAAAAATAATACAGATTATAATATAGGTATATGTTTTTGTGAGAAATGTGGAAAAGAAGGTGGTTACGAAGAACAAGAAAATCTTTGCGATTTTTGTTATCTAGCAAAAAATAATCTTAATAGAGGAAATGCTTCAATAAGCCAAGAAGAAATGTATGAAGAAAATTTTGATGACTCTATGAAAGAATATCAATAAAATTTGTCTTATTTCTCTCCGCAATCTCACTCTATCCTATATAGTTCTACTACTAATACGGTAGATAATAATTATTTAAATTGTTAAATATCTTATAAAATATGGTTTAATTATGTTTTAGTAATGGCTAAAAGTCTACTTGGATAGGTATTAAAGAGATTTTTCCATTTCAATATCTCTGTTTCAAAGGAGTTCCACTGTAGACCGTATTGGCTCACCATTTCGTGCTAGCACGAGAAGCCTTAATTTTAAGGTTTTTTTCGTTTGTAAAATTTTGCACCCTTCTAGGAATCGAACTTATTAATACAATATTAAAGAGCTCTATTTTCATAGAGCTCTTGATAATTACTTCTTATTCCAACGTTTAATAAATACAATATTATAACTAATTGGTAATATATTTTCAGCCTTAGAAGTAATTAAACTTTTGTAAATTGCAAAACAGAAACTTTGTCCATCAGGTAAAGTAACTGGTTCCATCGCTATATTAATATACTCGCTTTCATTTTCAATCTGTGTAAATAAATTAAAAACGATTTCGCTAGTAAGTAAATGGAATCCCAGTTCCAATATTCTTTGATTGATTTCACTTATTGTTACAGATTTTTCAAATCCTAACATTTTTATTGGAACAACCAACAAATCGACGGAAGATTTTTTTTCTGAGGTCACAAGAGACTTAAGTACATAACGAGAAAAATCATTTAAAGCAATTGATTTTTCTCTGCATGATTTTTTTAATATGTTTGGATTTGCCTCCTCTCCTCCATAATAAATTTTTTTCCATGTATCCCACAGTCTCACATCAAAAGGATTCTCTTTTCTTAAAACCCTTTTAAGAACATTTGCCCACCATATACCATTATAAAACAGGTCATTGCTGGTAAGCTTTTTCATTAAATCTTCAGACAGTCTACCGTATTCGGAGAGTGTCATTTCAGTGTTTTTTTGCATAACAGTGAATTTTTATAAAGAACAACAGCAATATCGCTGGTATTTTTATATTATAATAAAATACAAATTTGTCAAAATTACCACCCTTCTAGTGCTAGCACGAGAAGGTTCGATTCCCTAAAAGGTCACATTCTAGCGAGACCTATCGAGAGGCCTAAAAACCCCTCAATACTCGCTAACAAAAAATCACCAATTTCTTGGTGATTTTTTGTTATAAATTCTCTCTAGTTTTGTATCTTTATTTGTTTGTTGTTGAGTAGTATTTTGCTTCTCAAACATTCCAGCATTTCTCTCTTTTCAACTAGATGAGACAGCGAATAATGCTAGAATAGCCTTACAAAGCCTCACACCTCATTTTCCGAGACTGGAGAGGCTCACAAACACTAAAACATCCTTATACCATAAGGATGTTTTAGTGTTTGTGACCTTAATCACTATTTTAAATTTCCAACTTCATAACTTCCATTATCAATCTTTATTCTATCTTCACCTAATGTCTTCAAAACAATATTTAATATTCCAAAAACAGCAACCATTATAAACATTCCAAACACTCCCCATATCATATGTTGTTTACTATCTTTTTTCATTTCTTCATTGTCAGGTGACATCAAATATCTCACAAGACCATACAGAAAGTAAACAATTGCTAGAGCAAATAAGAAAATTATTAATGGATTAATAATTACTTCGTCAACTTTAGCCATTAAAGTAGTTATAGTTGCTTCTGCTTTTGGAATTAAATAAAAATTCATAAATAATTAACAATCTTGACCCATATGATTTGAAGAATTCGGTACACATGGAGTTATACTTTGACCTGTTGTATTTCCTATACCAAAAGTATTTTTAACAACAGCAATTATCCCCCAGAAAGCTACAATAACAAATAATCCGACAAGACCATTTATTATTTTAGTACGTCCCATCTTTTTAGCTTCTTCATCTGAAGATCCCATAAATGTCAATACACCCCATATAAAGTAAACTACAGCTATTGTAATCAATGCTGGAACTATATAATTTAACCAACCTATTAATTGGTCTAAAATATTATCAATCGTTGTTACAGCTGAAACTAACAATGGAGCACAAACGACAAAACTAAATGCAATAATTTTTTTCATATTTGATTTCTCAAAATTATATCTCGTAATTGTCTACTATACGAGACACTAATCTAATTAATAAAAACTTATAATAATTTCGTATTTTCTACCGACTGTAGAAAAAAATACAATTCTTTATATATTATACAAATAAATAATAATATATACAATAAATAACAAATGAATTACATAGAAGTTGGAAGTCCAGGGAGAAACATTTTTCCATCTAGAAATGTACCCGACAATATCCCTACTAACCCCCATATACTAACCATAACAAATAAAGTTACTATCCCCCATAACATAAAAGTCTTACCTGTTTTCTTCTTTTCTTCATTATCAGGGAAAAGAAAAAATTGTATAATCCCATAAACAAAACAAACTACAGCCACTGCTACTAATAAAGGTACTATAGCATCCATTAATGTACATGTAAAAAAGTTTATTAAAGATGTTAAACTTGTAATACCTACACTACAATCTATTCCACTATTGCTCATATTTTATTTAATATTATTCTATAATTAATTCGACCAAATTTATATCAAACTCCAGCACCAATTTCTTTTACAGTATCTCCTATCGCATTTGCGATTATAAACGCACCTAGTAACAATGCTCCACCGACTACTGTATACAAAAGTGTTCTATGTGCAACTTCAAGCTCACCAGAATTACCTTGTGCTTTAACGTAAAGAAAACCAGCGTATATAATTGCTAATACTAAAATCGGAACTCCAACAACAAGGACAATATTTATAATAGCTTCTATGAATTGTGGAATAGTATCTATACCACCTTTTAATGGATTTTCTATTTTAGCATCGATAGTGTTTCCACTACTTGTTACTGCCCCAACAAATACTAATGGTGATAATAATGAAAAAGTAATTATAAAAACAAAACTAAACTTAGCCAAGAAAGACATTATATGATATTTTTTATATTTTATATATTTCATACATTATATATTATTAATAATTACTTTTGAAAAGTTGTTCTATCCATAAATGTATCAATCTTATCATCAACTTTGAATGAACTAATAATTGTATTTATAATTAACCATGCAGCTAAAGCTATAACATAACCAACGACTGCATTAAACAATACATGTCGAACTTTTTCAACTTGTCCAGATTTGCCACCTGCTGTGATAAATAGATAACCTGTATACATAATAATAAGTGCTATGAACGGAGTGGCAATTGTAAATAATAAAAACTTAATTATATTATTTAATAATCGCATAAAATATGTAAAATCACAAGGAACTTCAAACTGTCCTGTGGTTGTATTAACTGTTCCAGTATTACAATCCGGCACAATTCCACTATACTTACTAGTAGGAGTTGGAGCGGGAGTAGGAGGAGTTGGAGTATCTTCATTCATTACAAATTCAAGAATATCAACATATTTACCATCCTTATATAAAGATGCAATATAGTTATTTTTAGGGACTAAACCTGTAAATGTTCTAGTTTCAGGAAGTATAAGGAATGAATCATCAGTTGTAAATTCAAAATTCAATTTATAACCAGTATTTGGAGTCAATTTATTATTATTTACTACTTCTATTACATATGTATGTTTATCGGTAAGTCCATAAGCTTCAATATCTACAGAATTTGACGTCATACTTGCCAGTCTTATCTTATCTGTGCCAGCAGTTAAATCAGCCTTAGTTACAAAGTTTACTTCAGAAACCTTATCATAATTATCTTTATACATTACTCCTACGTATCTTGAGCTTGGTTTTAAACCTGTCATATTTACATTAATACTTGCATAAGATTTATCAAGAGGAACATTAATAGTTACTGGGTCAGCTGCATATTTAAAATCTTGTCTATTCTTTGGATAACCATTTTCATCATAAACACTAAAATGATAATCACCAGAATTTACATTACCAAAAGCAACTAGCTTTACTGATGTGGTAGTAATACTAGTATCATCTACATTAATACCAACTTCACCAAGAACTGGACTACCTATAAGAAAATCATTATAACTTTCACAACTAATATTATCAAAATTCATTACTTTTATTTTACCTGCGGATACACCCACTGGCACAACAACTTTAAGTTCATTAGTACTTTGACTTACGATTTTAGCCTTAACACCATTAAACATCACGTATTCAGTATCACCACCAAAGTTCTCACCTTTAATTATTATTGTATCTCCAGCTACCCCACTTTTTGGTTCAAAACCAGTAATCTTAGGAATTAAAATAACATTAAATATAGATTCACTGACTGCATCTCCTGCTGTTGTCTTTATGGTAATTTTACTATCAACAGCATCTTTTGGTACTACAGCAGTTATTGTAGTATCATCTTTGGGGCTAAAATCATTAATGCCAACAGGAACTGTACCAAATAATACTCCATCAACACTTCTTAAATTTTCAGTTTTAATTGTAATTAATTTACCAACACCTCCATAATTTGGAGAAAAACTAATTATTTTTGGAGGTGGAATAACAGTAAAATTACTACTACTTGTAGCATCTCCTGATATTGCTTTTATAATAATACTACCAGTAACTGCTTTAGGTGGTACAACTATTGTAAACGCATTTTCACTTAATATCTTAATACCACTTGAATTAATAGGAATTGAACCAAATAGTACACCATTTATATCTTTAAAATTTTTACCTTTAACAATTACAGTTTCACCTATACTACCTTTTATTGGGGTAAAACTTTCAATAATAGGAAGTAATCCAACTTTTGTCGTAAATGAAAAAATATTTGATAAAGTAATTTTTTTACCATTATAATAATCCATACTAATGGTATAAAAAGTTTTTTGACTTAAATTTGTAATATATACAACAGCGTTACCATTTGAATCAACATCGACTGGTTTTACAATTTCAGGGCCTAAAATAGAGCTAATAGTTAAATTATAATTATATACTGCATTATCTAATCCAGAAATATTTATAGTAGCAGATTCATAAGTTAGATCATTTACTGAAACAATAGGTATAAGATTATACGCATTAGTTACATTAAAAATACTAAAAAATAAAATACCAAATATAAATGTAAATGTAAAAATTCTATTTTGCATAATTTGTTCTTACTATTAAATCTAATTGATTATATGCTTTATCGATAGCTTGCTGTATCGGTAACTTATTTGAAATTGAATTTTCAATCAACTCTTTTATAATATTATTTGTCTGATTTTGATCAGGATCAAGCCAAGTATTAGATATTATTGCTGAGTTATAAAATGTTTGTAGATATGGATCTTGTGGTTTAATATTTAACAATGATCTATTAGCTGTAGGAATAGACATCTCAATTGCAAGTTCTTTTAATATATCAGGAGCAATAATCAAATTTGCAGTTCCAAAAGATGATGTTAAATTTTTCGATTTTTTACTGATTACTAATGTATACATATTCCCGTATGTACGCTTAATATTTGAACCTTTAGTTTGAGGTATAGTAGTAACATCAAAACTCAAATTTGGATTTACTGATTGTATTTTAAATAATTCACTTGCATACCCTATATAAAATGCAAGTTTACCACTAGTAAACACATCAAAAGAATTTGGCATAGACCTATTCCAAGAATATACAGTATTTGATGGATTTGAAAATTCTAAAAAGAATTTAATTATTTGTTCAAATGGTAAATCCCCAGAAAGAACGGCATCTTTAATGGCTAAGCGATATCCAGTATTCGTACGCTCAATTATTGAATTTCCACTTTGAAATAATAACATTGAAATAATATCACGTGCATGATTGACATTATCATACTGACCTAAAGCTATCATACTCTCTTGTATTGATCCATCAGATTTTTTCTTAGTTAATTTATCTCCAAAGCTAAATAATTCATCCCAAGAACTCGGAGGATAAAGTAAACTTTCATTTGAAAGCATATTCTTATTAAAATATAAAACTAATGGATCAACTAACAATGGATACCCTAGAACTCCATCTTTTGATAGTAATATATTGGCACCATCGATATATGTATTTGTGAAATTTTTTTCTGAATAACTAGCATAAGGAATTTTATATATAAAATTATTATTCTTTAAAATCATATCAGGGGGTAGTATAAATAAATCAGGTCCTTTATCTTGAGCAAAAGCTTCCGTTAATTCACTCTGGTATGTATCCGGCTGTTTTTCTTGATAATCAACAACTAAATCAGTTGATGTTCCATTAACACCTCTTATGGTTTCCCCCACCAACGAATAAGGTAATGTACCCCAAATAATAACTTTACCTCTAACTATATTTTTATTTCCGCTACCAATATTAATTACACCTGAAAATACCAATACTCCGAAAACAAAAAAAGATATAAATACTGCCACTAAAATTGTTTGAAAATTATTCATATTAATACTTAAATATTATACCATAATGATGTTCATTTGTAATAATTTTCTCTATAAATTCAAAACCTCTTTTTAAAAACATATCCATAGCAACTCTTTCATTTACTATATTATTAAGAGAAGGACCGATTGAACCCGAATATACCCAATCAATAAATAAAACTTTTCCACCCTTTTTTAATATTCTTTTAGCTTCATCTACTACACCAATTTTATCTTCAGCTTGAAATAATACATTTGCTATAATAACTGCATCCATAGAATGATCTGCTATTTTAGTACCACCTATTTTTTCTATATTACCCCAAATACAATTAATATTCTTTAATTTTAACTCTTTAACTTCACTTTCTAATTTCTTAAGTAAATTCTTCTGAACTTCTATTGAGTAAACATATCCTGTATACCCAACACAAAGACTTGAAGCTATTGTATAAGCTCCAGACCCGGCACCAAAATCAGCAACTTTCATACCTTCCCTTAGACCCAATTTAAGAATATTTTGTTCGGGTTTTAAAAACATGTTTTTATTATATCACCTTAAGATTAATTATAAAAATTATTTGCTAAAGTTATAAACAAGTTATTGATGCGATACTATCTCCCGAGTGAAGTTTCATAATAGTGACTCCTTGAGTTTGTCGTCCAGAAGTAGGGATTGATTTTAAATCAACTCTGATAACTTGTCCCTTTTGTGATACTGCGATAATTTCATTCTCTTCTCCGACTATTTTAGCAACTATAAGTTTTCCTGTTTTTGGAGTAACTTTTGCAGTTTTAATTCCCGAGCCACTTCTTTTTTGAGTTTTATATTCTTTAATATTTGTTTTCTTACCTAAACCATTAGAAGAAAGAGTGAGCAATGCTAATGCTGTTTCCCCTTTTGGTATCCGATCAACTCCAATTATAAAGTCACCCTTAGCAAGCTTCATCGCACGTACACCACCAGCAGATCTACCCATCTCTCGTACGTCACTTTCTTTAAATCTTATAGATTGACCTAGTGTAGTTGCAAGCATTATATCGTCCCCTTTTACTACAGCTAGTACTGATTCAAGTTCATCATCTTTATCAAGTTTAATTGCTATCAAGCCACTTCTTCTTACATCTTTAAAACTTTCTGCAGAAACCTTTTTTGTAATTCCCATTTTTGTAACCATCATTAAATGCTCTACAGTTTTTTTAGTTTCTTTGTCTATGGGTAATATTGAAGTAACTTTTTCATCACCGACAAGTGCCATAAAATTCATGATTGACTTACCTTTTGTGGCTCTTTTACCTTCTGGAATATCATACATTTTTATTTGGTATGCTTTCCCTAAGTTTGTAAAGAAGAGTAAATCACTGTGTGTATTTGCAGATACAAGCATTGTAACGAAATCTTCATCCTTGGTCTCTATATCTACAACACCCACACCACCTCTTTTTTGATTCTTATACTCCGAAGGATCTGTACGCTTTACATATCCACCTTTTGTAAATACTAAGACTGACTCTTTCTCAGGGATAAGATCTTCTTCATTTATTGATTTTACACCACCTTTAACAATACGAGTGCGTCTCTCATCAGAATACTTTTGTTTGATTTCTAATAACTCATCTCCAATAACTTTAAGCATTTTCTTAGGGCTTGCAAGAAGTGCTTCTAATTCTTTAATAAGTTCCTGTTTCTCTTTCAATTCTAACTCCACATTTTTCCTTTCAAGGCCAGCTAATTTTTGAAGTTTCATTTCAAGGATTGCTATTGCTTGCAAATCAGAAAACTTAAACTCTTTCATCAAGTTTATTTTAGCAGTTGCTGTATCCTTAGAACCTCTAATCACTGTTATAACCCTATCGATATGATCAAGAGCTTTTTTAAGACCCAGAAGGATATGTTCGCGTTCTTTAGCTTTCCTTAAATCAAACTCTGTACGACGTCTAACTATCTCAACTCTGTGATTTATAAATTCGCTAAGTAAACTTTTTAGAGAAAGAGTTTGTGGAACTCCATCCACAAGTGCAACAATGTTATAATTAAATGATTGCTCAAGTTGTGTATGCTTATATATAAAATTCAAAACTTTTTCAGGAATTACTCCTGACTTTAAATCAATAGCAATACGAATATCTTTCGTAGACTCATCTCTAAGACCTTTTATGCCTTCAAGTCTCTTTTCTTGGATAAGAGTAGCAATAGACTCAATAAGATTTGACTTATTTACTCTATAAGGGATTGAAGTGATAATAATCTGAAACATTCCAGATTTGAGTTCCACTATTTCAGCTTCACCACGAGTAACTACACCACCACGCCCTGTAGAGTAAGCATGAAGAAGATCTGTATGATTATAAACTACACCACCAGTAGGAAAGTCAGGACCTTTAACAAATTGCATTAGATCCTCAGTTGTAGCATCTTTATTATCAATCAAATGTATAGTAGCATCTATAACTTCGGAAAGATTATGGGGAGGAATATTCGTTGCCATACCTACAGCAATACCCAAAGTACCATTTAAAAGCAAATTCGGTACAGCAGTTGGAAGAACTATTGGTTCTTTACGAGTCTGATCATAGTTTGGATGAAAATCAACAGTTTCTTTATCAAGATCAAGAAGAAGAAGAGAAGAAATTTTTGACATCTTCGCCTCAGTATAACGCATTGCAGCAGCACTATCTCCATCGATAGAACCAAAGTTACCTTGTCCATGAATAAGTGGATATCTATAAGAAAAATCTTGAGCCATACCTGTCATAGTGTCATAGACGGCTACATCCCCATGGGGATGATACTTTCCGAGTACATCTCCGACTACTGCGGCACTCTTACGAAAACGTGCACTTGAAGTAAGACCCATCTCATTCATAGCATAAAGAATACGACGATGAACTGGCTTTAGTCCATCACGAACATCTGGTAATGCACGATCTGTAATAACAGACATAGCATAATCGATAAATGATTCTTTCATCTCTTTACTAATATCGACTGATATAACATTTATATGTTCTTTTTTTATTTCTTCTTCTTTTGGTTGTTTAGGCATATTATTGTTTTGTATATTCTACTGGTATTAAATCAATTTGTTTATCCGATACAGCTTTTATTTCTTCGTTATAATTTTTCACTTCAGTAACAGTGTTTGAAATTGAATTTGAAGTAGATATTTTGCCCACACTTGCACTCATATTTTTATAAACATCAGATATAGAATTTGTAAATAATTTAAATGGTTTAATATCTTCATTCGCTTGAACTTTAACTTCTGGATTACCAAACCTTACACCTAAACTATAAACCCATATAAGTACAACAATACTCATAGAAATAATTAATGATGCTGTAAATATTAACTTACGAGTATCTTCACTTTTTGATTGTAATTTTTTAATATATGCTCGCATAAAATTTATTTTATTAACAGTATATGATATTAATATGATAATACTATTATTTCTCCTTCTCGGCCTATTATATCCTTTGCTTTAATGGTAAGTTTATCGATAGAAGATACTTTATCTTGTCCACCTTCTTTCAAAAATGCTTTCAACGTTTTCTCATCATAATCCATAGGTATAATAATCTTAGGTTCAAGAGAAACAGCAAGTTTATAAGCATCAGAAGTACTAATTAAATCACTATTACCAACAGGGACAAATAGAATATCAGGATTACCAATCTCACCGCGTATTTCTGTACTTAATTTACTATTTGAAATACACCCCAGAAAACAGATCGAGATATTCTCGACCGTAAAAGAATAGATAGTATTTATATACTTTTTATTATCTAAAGTCGCCTCAGTCATTAAAGCTTTTATGAAAATTCCTTTAATCTCGTAATCACCAGGACCGCTAAAAGAAAAAGGAATATTATCTCCATGAGAAACCATATCAAAACCATTATAATCAGGATGATTTATAGTAGAAAGTGCCACATCAGAACCAAAACGAGAACCTTTCACATCTCCTTTTGAATCTTTACTAATAGGGTTTATAGCCACAACCAAATCCCCTTGCTGAATCTTAAAAAACTGCTTGCCAAGATATGTGATAATCATATGTATATTATAGCAAATATAAATAAAAAGAAAAGAAAAAACCCAAAAACATAATAAATAATCCAAACTTCCTCAATTTCCCAGATAGGGGTTTAACCCCTATCTGGGAGACTTTCTATAATTACATTCAATTTCTCATCCTCCAAGAGTGATTTCTTCCCCCTTTCTTCTCTAATAATTGAAACAATCTCATCACAATGTTTTTTAAATTTATTTATCCCTCCAAAAATTTTTAAAATATTCTCGCCTTCCTTTTTAGAAATAATATTAAATTTATTATTTTCATATTCAAAATCTCCAGAAAAAACTAAATCATTCTTATTTTCTGGAATGCTATGCACTAAATAGTTTTTATTAACATAACCTATCAACTTATTAAAATAATTTTGGTCAATAATAATTTGAGATTTAAAAGTACCTTGAAATAAAGATCCTGATCTTGAATTTCTAATATTAAAATACGAAGTATACCCTCCTAATATTTTCTTCATGAATAAAGAAATACCATTATCTGACACCTGTTTTAATATAAAATGAAAATGATTAGGATTGAAACAATATCCAATGACTTCAACTAACTGTTTATTATTTATTCCTCCAGATAGGGGTTTAACCCCTATCTGAGAATACTGTTTATATTTTCGAAGATTTGCGAGGCTATTTATTTTGTCTTCTCTATTAAATTCTTTTATGCTTTCTATAAAACGATAAATGTCAGCCTTATCAGCAAAAATGTCGCGTTTGTCTACACCACGATTGTAAATATGATATATCTGCCCTGTTATTAATGGTTGCCTCCTTATACTCATGTTTTTATTATACTATAACAAGGCTCCTCCAGATAGAGGTCATTATCAAACCTAAAATAATGTATCACTTATCATGATTTTACACATTGATTAATATTCCCTATTGTGGTATTGTACTACTATTACAAGTTCAGGTTGAGTTTAACCCTTTATAAGTTTGGAAACAAATAAAATGAAGATACTCAAACTGCGCCGCAAAATGCGGTTTTTTTAGTTCCAGAAATAAAAAATCTGGAAAAATTATTATGAAAAAAGAAAATGATGATGTTGTTTCAAGTATCGCAGAACATGCAAAAATTGAACTTTCAAGTATAGGTAAAATGCTTGATAAAGCAGAGATTCCACCACAAGTGGATGCCTTAGTAGAAGGACCAGTAATTTCAATTCAGAAATCATCTGTATATATCGACCTTGCTCCATTTGGAACAGGTATCATATACGGACGTGAATTCATCAATGCTAAAGATATTATCAAAAAGATAAATATCGGAGATGTTGTAAAAGCTAAAGTTGTCGGAAATGATAATGAAGAAGGTTATATAGAATTATCTTTGAAAGAAGCTAAGCAAGCACTTATATGGAGTGAAGCTGATAAAGCTATCAAATCAAAAGTTGCACTTGAACTTACAGTCAAAGAAGCCAATAAGGGTGGTCTTATTCTTGAATGGCAAGGTATCGCAGGATTCTTACCAGCTTCTCAGCTTAAGAGTGAGCACTACCCTCGCGTAGAAGATTCAGATAAAGATAAAATCCTTAAAGCATTAAAAACACTTATCGGTAAGCGTATCAGTGTAGTTATGATCTCAGCTCTACCAAAGGAAGGTAAGCTTATATTCTCTGAGAAAGACAACAATCCAGAAGAGCGCAAAGAAATAATCGGTAAATACGGAGTTGGAGATGAGATAGAGTGTGTAGTCGCAGGTATCGTAGACTTTGGTATATTCTTGAAAGTTGAAGAAGGATTAGAAGGTCTTGTACACATATCAGAGATCGACTGGGGACTAGTAGAAGATCCACGTTCAATGTTCAAAATAGGAGAAAAAATAAAAGCAAAAATTATTGATATCAAAGATGGTAAAATATCTCTTTCAATAAAAGCTCTTAAAGAAAATCCTTGGAAAGAATTTGAAGGTACACTTAAAAAAGGAGATATAGTCTCAGGAGTAGTCATCAAGTTCAACAAACACGGAGCACTTGTATCTATCAAGCAAGGTGTAGCAGGACTAGTACACAACTCAAGCTTTGGTTCTGAAGAAAAGCTTAAGAAGACTCTTGAACTAGGTAAGACTTACAACTTCCAAGTAACCCTATTTGAACCAAAAGATCAAAGAATGACTTTAGTTCACCTAGACAGTGAAAAGAAAGCTGAAGAAGTAAAATAATAATTAATTATTACCAATTTAATAGCACCAAATTTACTTCGTAAATTTGGTGCTATTTTGGTTATTATTATTTATTATTAATAATTTTCTTGTATTGAAAATTACAATTACCCTCATTGGCACCTGAAAAATTTTGACAACTTTTTAAATCTTTTGTGATTAATAAAATATTATAATAACAATTATTTTTTGCAGTGCTATTGTCATTATTTATAAAACCACAATATGAAATATTTTTATCTAGAATTGCAAAATTTAAATAGCACTCATTTATAACATTTTGGTTCGTCCAGACATTTTCTATTCTCTTACAATCATCTTTTGTTGCATTAGAGCCCATTGATTTAATCGCTTTCCACTGACATTTACCTATATCTTCTTTAGAATCAGAATTAAAATATTTAGAGCAATCTTCAAATTTGATATCATTCATAGGAACAACAGTAGAAATACACTGTTGAGCAATTTGTCCATCTTGTATAGTAGAGCATAATTTCAAATTACTTGTATTTATAGCCTTATCTAAAGTAATAATACTAATACCTCTAATTATCTCTCTATCTGCATAATCAACTATTCGACTTGGATTATTTGAATAAATAAATAAACTAAGTAATATTGAAATTAATAAAGAAATATTAGCAAATCTATTTTTTATATAAGAAAGAAATATCGTAATTCCACTTATAAATAAGGATATATACATCAAAATTATCCCTAATTCAGTTAACATAGAAAAAATAGATGGTTTGGTTTTAATTTGATTAATAAAATATCCGAAAGGTAATTTGTAATCAATATTTTCAAGTAATTTAAAAATACTATAATTCTTTATTATCGGTAATATATACATAAAAATATAATATAAAGAAAAAATAAAGATTATAATTGAAATTATTATATATATATTATAAATATTTTGATTATTTACAAGGGTAATAGTTTCACTATTATTTTTGTTAATATCTGTATCAGTACGGTGTCTAACTTCATAAACAATTACAATAATAAAAATTATAACTCCAGCTAATCCATATATTGGTGCAACTAGCAAAGGTGCAAGACCAAATGTTAAAACAATAAAAATTGGTGTGATGAGATAGATAAACAATATACTTATAAAAATTTTAAAATAAAACTTAAGGCGGTTATTCTTATTAATATCTAATTTGTTTGTAATCATCTTAGCTTCAGATTTAATATTTTTTGAAGTTGTGTCAATAAATGTAATAGCTTCATCTATGTTACTCAAAGACCATTTATTATTTAAAAGTTCTGTCTTAATTTTTTGATAAGAATTACCTTTTAATTTCTCGGATTTTATAAATTCAACTAACTCTGTTGTAATCATATAGATATTTTAAAATTAATTCTTAATTATATAGTGTCATCGCTTTATCTTTGCCTTCTTTTACTATCTTTACAATTATTTCAGCAACTTTTTTTGATAATGTTTTGATAATTTTTAATTCATCTTCTTTAAATACCCCAAGTAGGAATTTAAGTACGGCTTCCTCCCCTTTTGGCTTTTTAGTCTTACCACTTGGAGTCACAGGGCACACACCCACACGTATACGTATGAACTCTTGAGACTTAATCTTCTTTATTATTGACTCAAGACCATTATGCCCTCCTGAGCTACGATTAAAAGATATTTTCAAATCACCAATAGGTAAATCCATATCGTCATATATAACTATGATATTCTCTGGTTTAATCTTATGCTTTGTCTGTGCAGACAAGACACTTACCCCTGAATTATTCATAAATGTTTGAGGTTTCAGATATTCTACTTCTTCTTTGTCTATAATATCATTAAAATACAGCGTATTTGCTTTGCTACTTTTCTTCCAATTTATACCCCCTAGTATATTATCAAGAATAATAAAACCAGCATTATGACGAGTATTCTCATATTCTTTCCCTGGATTCCCTAGTCCTACAATTAATTTCATAATTGTATTGTATCATAAATTTTGAAACAGTATAAATAAAAAAACAACCGCTATGATGGCGGCTGTTCTACATAATTCAAATATACTAAATTAGAAATCTTCCGTAATTTAATATTTTTAACCTCTTTAAGCGTGAGTTTTGTGGTATACACCACAGTATTATTAATTATAGGGTGACAATATCCACAACTACATCTTCTTGCAATAATTTTTTTCCCAGAAAAAAACTTATCAGCTAGTTTATGACCTTCCATAATTACTAATAAAATTTTAATTAAATAAAATTTCTTAATATCATTCTATGCACCAAAGAAGAATCATCAGTATTAATTGAATCCTGCTCTTTATAACTAAGAATACAATGATGATTATTAGTTTCATCATATTTAATTACATGGAAACAACCACAAATACAACTTGCTGCATACGGTGAAAATTTTTTATAATCATTATTAGTGTTATTAAATTCATGTATATCTGTTCTTAACACCCCTAAAAGAGAATGATTTAAATCCCTGTTACTATTATTTAATTCATTCAACAGATAGTTATTATCAATTGATAATAACAAATAATCAGACTCAGGTTTTTCGTGTAAATAACCTTTTCCCATAATAATTCCTCCTAATTTAATTTGATTAAAATAAATATTTATATAATGTACAATAATTCTAATTTTAAAGTCTTACGACTACCACTGATAGTGTGGAAATTAAAAATCAGCTTTTTGAAAGCTGGTTTTTAATAATAATTTGTTTAAGAGAGTATTATTAACAAAAATCAGCCTTCAAATTTAAAGTATAAAAAGAATAACTCTTCAAGAAGCTCTTATTTAAATTTTGATTTTTATTAATAACTATCATATTTATATATTTGCATTTTTAGCAAAATAAGTCAACACCCAAATTCAGGATATAATATATAACTATTTTATATGAATTGAATTCTCAATTCTAATTATTCTTACTTTTCCACTCTTTTTCCTGCCTACACAATAGTTTACCCTTTAGTTCTTTATGCTCCATTATCACTTCTACTATCCTCTCCAGTCTTACCCCCTGAGAGCCTTTTACAAGTACCAAATCCCCCTTTTCTATTACTCCTTCCAAGAATTTCGATGCTGTTATACTTGTATCAAAGCTATATAGATTCTTACCATTAAAGCCATTCTCAATTGCTCCTTCTGCTATAAACTTTGCTCTAGGACCTACTAAGACTAGCATTTGTGCCAAACTAGCAACTTCTTTACCAAGGTTATGATGCTCTTCAACTGTATATTTACCAAGCTCAAGCATGTCTCCCAGTACAGCTATTTTCCTTTTCGCTTTCATCTCTTTCAAAACTTCTAATGCTGCCAATGCTGCAACTGGAGAAGAGTTATATGTATCATCTATTATCATAGATTCATTCATACCTTCTACTAGTGAAAGTCTACCATTCGGAGTTTTATATTCACTTATATAATTTATAGATGTAAGTAAATCACAACCAAGCTCAGATGCAACTGCGATAGCAGACAAAGCTGAACCTATAAAGTTCATCCCCACTATATGAGGAAGCATTACAGGGAAAGTATGACCGTCATACTCAAGCTTGAAGCTTATACCACGTGTAGTCTCTACTCCACCTACTACTGTATTTATATATACTGGGTAAGTAGCTTTATACGTAGCATTACTAGCTAAACCAAAAGATACAGTTCGACGATTCGCTTTATTATGTACATTATATACTTTCTCATCATCATGATTTAAGATTAATACCCCGTCTTTTTTAAGTGAGTATGCAAGAGCACTTTTCTCTTCAATAATATTTTCTACACTACCAAAAAATTCTATGTGTACTGGCTTATCTGGAAAGCGAGTTATTACTACTATATCTGGAGCAAGCCATGGTGCTACATTCTTTTTTATATCTCCTGGTTTACCTACACCGATCTCAAGTACTAAATACTCAGGGTATGATTTATTAAATAGTATTAGGATAAAACCCTTAGTTATATTCTCTATCCAAGTTATAAGACTACTCCAGCCATTTGGACAACCGAGAATAGTAAGCGGGAGACCTATCTCACTATTAAAACTTTTTTCACTTTTTCTTACTGTTTTAAATTTAGAAAGTATTGTAAAAATAGCGTCTTTGGTAGAAGTCTTTCCGACTGATCCAGTAATAGCTATAATCTTTGGTTTGTATTTTTTAAGAACAATCTTTGCTTGCCAAGTAATTATCAAAACTATTATTTTTTTAAGTATGTTTTTCATTTTATCTATCTGGAGGAACATTATAATAATTTAATAAGAAATTTGTAATATTTACAAATGGAGATATCAGTGTCTGGGATGCATAGTTCACTCCTTTCGGATTTTTCAAAAACATAAACACTATAAACTGCGGATCATATGCTGGAAAATATCCAAAGAAAGAGTGGGTATGTCTATCAGTATAATAGCCTTTTCCGTTCTCCATAGCCACCTGAGCAGTACCAGTCTTAGCTGCTATAGTATAATGTTCCATTTTATGTGAACCCTGATCATAAGCTTCAAATACATGTGCAAGCATTCTGCTTATTGTCACTGAAGTTTCCTTTTTTATTATACCATTAATTGTAACTGGAAATTCTTTAAGAATTGATGTCCCATCTTCATATCTTACTTGTTTTACCAAGTGTGGAGTCACCATATTACCACCATTTGCGATAACAGAAAAGGCTCTTACTGCTTCTATAGGAGTCAAAGCAATACCCTGACCGAAGGATGCATTCGCATACTCTATATCTCTTGGACTATCTAAATTCTTTATCAATCCTGAAGTTTCATTTGGTAAATCAATTCCAGTTTTTAATCCTATGCCGAATGATTTCATGTAATTTCGAAATTTATCATGACCAAGCTTATTCTCAGTATATACCATTCCAGTATTAAGTGATTGATCAAGTACTGTCTGCATCGATACTACTCCTCTACCTTTTTTATCAAAATTGTATATATCTTTTTTATTTACTGTTACCATTCCTTTGTCCAGATAAGTAGTATCAGGTGTCAGTACTCCCGTATCAAGTGCTGAAGACATGACCAAAGGCTTAATAACAGAACCAAACTCTAATACATCTTCAACCATTATATTCCTATAAATACTAGGATCTTTAACTTCTCCGAATTTATTCAAATCAAAGTTTGGAAATCCAGTCATCGCATATATTTCTCCAGTCTGTGGATTCATAATTATTCCTCCAGCTTCATCAGCGTCCCATTTGTCAAAAGCAGACCCTAACTCAGTTTCAAGAGTAGATTCAACTGTGGGTTCTATAGTTGTAACTAAATCACCTTGCATATTCTTTTCATCTGATATTTGATCTTTCAAACTTGAAAATACTTCGGCAAAGAAATTTACATATGCTTCATCTTTTGGTTTTGATAATGTTGTATTATAAAATCTTTCAAGACCATACTGACCTACTTTTTCATCTCCTTTATATGCCAAGAATCCAAGCGTATGTGATGCAAGATTAGAACCTGGATAGAATCTCCAATTATCTTTATATATAGTTACACCCTTTATTTTTAAATTATCAATTTCTGTGGCTTGTTCTTTAGTAAGATGAAAAGCTACTTCTTCATATGGATCAGTTTTTCTATTTGCTTTTTGACTAAAAGTTATGTAATCCATCTCCATATATGGGTCAAGTAATTCATAAGTTTTATCTATATCTATTATATCACTAGGTTTTATAGCAACTTTAAACCCAGAAGATATAGAAGCTCCAGCAACTAAAGTTCCATCCTTTTTTGAAAAAAATATAGTTCCTCTATCAAAGACATTACTAGTAGGCGTTGCATACTGTCTGTCTGCTTTTTCAGTATATATATTTTTGTGAACTATTTGAATATAAAATAGTTTCGTTATTAATATAATCGCAAATAAAATAATAAATGCGGAAATAATCCTTATTCTAAATTGGAATGATGACAAATTCATTATTATTAACGAATTGCAACATGATTAATAGCTCGTAAAGCGAAAATATTTGACCTTGCTTCAACATACCCCAGGCTGGTTGCTTTTGTAATATTTATATCATTCATATTTGTTAAATAAGTCAATTCAAGATTACTTATGTTACTATTCAACATCTTAGATGTATTTTCAAGTGATTTACGAGCAACAATATTAAATGTGATTGAACCAATAATATATATATAAACTATAAATATGGCAAACAGTGAGCTTAATAAAATACGAAAAATGAATTTTTGAGTTGATAAGTTTCTTCTGATATCATTTGCAATTATTTTTGTTTTACTCATTGTATTATAAATTTATATTTTTTCTAATAATCTTAATTTAGAGCTTCTTGAACGTGGGTTACGCATCACTTCATCACCATCTGGAATTATTGGTTTTTTATTTAGAAGTTTTGCTAATCCTTCTTCTTTTAATTTCACAAATGCTTTCTTTACAATTCTATCTTCTAGACTATGGAAGCTTATGACCGACATATGTCCACCACTTTTTAAACAATTAATACCTTTCTCTATAACTTGCTCTAAATTTGAAAGTTCACTATTCGTTGCAATCCTTAATGCCTGGAATGTTCTTGTAGCTGGATGTATCCTCATACCTTTATAATTCCTTCCTACTGCTTCATCTATAATCTTTACTAAATCAAATGTTGTCTCTATCTCTTTTTCTTTTCGGCTTTCTACAATATGTTTGGCGATTTTCCTTGAATATCTTTCTTCTCCAAAACCATAAATAATATCAGCGATATTTTCTTCTTCCCAAGTATTTACAATTTCTTTGGCAGTTAGATCATCTTCTGTTAATTCTTTCCTCATGGTCATAAGTAATGGTTCATCTTTAAGAAAAGAGAAACCTCTACTCGCAACCTCAAGTTGAAATGAACTGATTCCAAGATCTAGCAAAATTCCATCTACTTTATAAATATTCAAATCTTTTAATACTTTATCTATATCTTGAAATCCTGAATTTACAAAAATGAAATCTGAATCAAGATTATTAATATTTTTTAAAGTACGTTCTTTTGCATCTATATCGAGATCAAGACCAATAATTTTAATATCTTTTCCAAAACGCTTTATCATTTCTAGTGTATGACCACCTCCGCCTAATGTGCCATCTACGATAATATCACCCTTTTTTATAAAAAGGCCGTTTATTGATTCATCTCTTAATACAGGTATATGTGTCATATTAAAGAACACCTATCTGACCCAACTTATCTGCAAGAATATCGGCCTGAGTCTCTACTAACTTCTTATAATCTCCCCAAGCTTTCTCATTCCAAATTTCAGCTCGGTTCTGTACTCCAATTACAACTACTTTAGTAGAAAGATTTGATCGAATTTTTAAATTTTCCGGAATTAATATTCGTCCGTTTGCATCTACGTCTGCAATAACAGCTTGGCCAAATATAAATCTCGAAAAACTTCTATTATCACTTGCAAGCATTGATGAATCTGATAACTTCTCTGAAACTTTTTGCCATTCTTTTGTCGTAAAAATTGAAAGACAATTATCAAGACCAGGTGCAACTACAACACTCTTCCCCATCTCCTTTCGGAATTTAACAGGTAAAGACATTCTGTTTTTCTCATCAAGTGTATGTGTGTATTCGCCAATAAGCATAAAATTTTAAGTGAAATATCTTAGCCCTAAAACAAATTATTATAATTTGTTCGGGCGAACATTTTGTATAAAAATGTTGTAGCCCACTTTATCCCACTTAATTATATTATACACCACTTCATCCCACAAAACAAATCTAATTCCCCACATAAAACTGTGGATAACTAAACAATAAAACATAAAAAATTAATAAAAAATAATTTTACAATACACCACACAAAATCATATTACGTCAATATAACTTATGTGATAAAATAATAGATATGGAAAATAAAAAAAATGAAATAAATGTACCAGTTAAATCAAAGATGCAAGAGTTTTTAGATAATGGTTGGGATTTATTAAAATTTGCAATTATCGCTCTTGTAATAGTAATACCTATCAGAATGTGGATAGCACAGCCATTTGTTGTTTCTGGTGAATCAATGTACCCTACTTTTGATAATGGACAATATCTAATTGTAGATGAAATATCATATCTTTTTGGTAATATACATAGAGGCGATGTAGTTGTCTTCCGTTATCCAAAAGATACAAAAAGATTTTTTATAAAAAGAATAATTGGTTTACCAAATGAAAAAATAACTATCAATAATAGTGAAGTTACAATTACAAACAAAGAACACCCAGAAGGTATTAAAATGATAGAACCTTATATAAATGAAAAAGTATTTACAGGAAGTGAATATGAAACTAAAGATGGTGAATATTTTGCTATGGGAGATAATAGAAACAGAAGTTTAGATTCAAGGGAATGGGGCATAGTACCTAAAAAAGATTTAGTAGGTAGAGCATTTTTAAGACTTATCCCTATTAAAGAAATATCATATTTACCAGGTGTATATAATCAATAATTTATAATAATATGAATCCTCAAAATAAAAAAAATAATAAAGATCCATACCAGTCAATAAAAGGAATGAGAGATATCTTTGATGAACAGTATTATTATTTCCAGGGATTTTTTGAAAAAGCACAAGAGATTGCTGTATATTATGGTTTCAAACCTATTGAAACTCCAATAGTAGAACAGGAAGGAGTTTTTACTTCTTCTATTGGTGAAGGTACAGATATTATCGACAAAGAAATGTATACCCTTAAAACAAAAGGTGGTGACCATCTAGCTCTTCGCCCTGAGCACACTGCTGGACTTATGCGTAGTTATATTGAGCATGGAATGCAATCACTTCCACAACCACTTCTATTCTATAGTTATGGACCAACATTCAGACATGATAATCCTCAAAAAGGACGCTATCGCCAATTTTATCAATTTGATATGGATGTTTTAGGTAGTGAAAAAAGCATACTAGATGCACTAGTTATAAAAACTACTTGGACTATCTTAGAAGAAGCTGGGGCTAAGAATTTATCTGTAGATATCAATTCTATCGGTGATAAAGAATGCCGTACAGGATACATACGTGAGCTTATCTCATATTATAAAAAGAACATTAGTTCCCTTCCAGCTATAGACCGAGAAAGATTAAAGATAAATCCACTTCGAATTCTTGATTCAAAAGAAGAGAAAACTATTGAGCTTAATCAAAATGCTCCAGATACACTTTCCAGTCTTTGTCCAGAATGTAAAAAACATTTCAAGGAAGTTCTAGAATATCTTGAAAAAATGGAAATACCATACAATATAAATAAATGCTTAGTACGTGGACTCTCTTACTACACACGAACAGTTGTAGAAATAATGATAGATGATGAAGAAACAGGTAAAAGAGTTACTATCGCAGGAGGAGGACGTTATGATTACTTAGGAAAGCAAATCGGTTCAAAGAAAGATATACCAGCTGTAGGTATAGCTATAGGAGTAGATCGAGTAGTAGAAGCTCCCTGGTTTAACAAACTTACCCCTCGTATAATTAAAAAGCCTAAAATATACTTTATACAACTTGGTTTTGACGCTAAACTTAAATCACTGAATGTAATTGAGATATTAAGAAAAGGTAAAGTTCCCATTGCTCAATCAATCTCAAAAGATAATTTAGGAGCTCAGCTTGCAGTAGCCGAAAAACTTGGTATGCATTATGCAATTATATTTGGCCAAAAAGAAGCAATAGAAAATTCTGTGATCTTTAGAGATATGAGTAACAGAAGTCAAGATACAGTCAAGTTACCTAACCTTCTTGAATATATAAAAAATCTTAAATAAAAAAAATATAAATTTATGATTACAATCGTTCAAAGTGAAAATCCGGTTTTACGGAAAATTGCAAAAGAGGTTACTATTTCTGATATTACAAAACCGAAAATGAAAGAAATCATAAAAGATATGATTATTGGTTTGAATTCTCAGAGTGACGGTGTTGCTATCGCTGCTCCACAGATCGGAGTATCCCTTCGTATATTCATTGTTTCAGGAAGAATATTTGATGAAGATTTTATAAGAGGCAAAGGATCTACATCTGGTGATTTGTATATTAAAGCTCGACAAAAAGATTTAATTTTTATTAATCCTATTTTAAAAAAAACTTCTAAAGATAGAAAACTCATGTCTGAAGGATGTCTTTCTGTGAGACCAGTATACGGGAAGGTTCGTAGAGCAACTCGTGCTACCGTAGAAGCATATGACGAAAATGGAATTAAATTCACTAAAGATGCGAGTGGTTTACTTGCTCATATATTCCAACATGAGATAGACCATCTTGAAGGGATACTTTTTACTGACAAGGCAAAAGATTTATATGAAGCACTTACAGAAGGAGAAGATATTAATACACAAAATGGTAAATAATAATTTAAGTTTCATATTCTTTGGTACACCAACTGTTGCAAGTAAAACACTTGCTATTCTTAAAGATAATGGTTATATTCCATCTATCATAATCACATCCCCAGATACAAAATCGGGACGTGGTTTAATGATACAAGAAACTCCTGTAAGTTTATGGGCAAAAGAAAATAATATTAAATGCTTTAAACCAATAAAAATCGATAATGATTTCATTAAATACTTAAATGATTATTTAATATCAGAAAAGATAAATATTGATTTACAAATAGTTGTAGCATATGGGAAAATATTACCTGAAATACTTATTAATAATCATAAATTTGGTACTTTAAATATTCATTATTCTTTACTACCGTTATATAGAGGTGCTTCTCCTCTTGAGTCAGCGCTACTAAATGGAGACGAGAAGACAGGAGTATGTATACAACAAATGGCATATAAATTAGATAGTGGTAATATACTTTTTGAAGAAAAAATAAGTATAGATACACAAGATACTAAAGAAGAAATACGAGAAAAATTAATCAGTATAGGTGCAAATAATTTAGTAAAACTTATTCCTAATATAATAAATAATAATTTAAAACCTAAAATACAAGCTGAGGGTTTAGCAACTTATTGTAAAAAAATTAAAAAAGAAGATGGTGAAATAAGTATAAATGATAATCAAAAAGATAATTGGAATAAATACAGGGCATTCGAAGGATGGCCAGGAGTATTCTTCTTTATAAATAAAGGAAATCGAATTTTAAGAATTAAAATAGTAGAAGCTAAATATGAGAATAACTCGTTTGTAATCAAACGAGTTATTCCTGAGGGTAAAAAAGATATGAGTTATGAAGAATTCCTAAAATGGAATTGACTACTTGGAAGTAACTGGATCTCTTTTTGATAAACCTTTTATCATTTTCTTCACACTTGTAGCTCCTCTTTTAAAGAGTGTATTCTTTCTTTTTTTATTGCTTTTAATTTGTTTTACTATTTCATCTTTTGCATCATCAATTGCTTTATATAAATCACTTTTTTTTGAATCAGTAAAGAATTTCATTCCACCTATCGTTACTTCAAATTCTGCTTTAAAGTAATCACCTTGTTTATGGTGGTTTGTAGTCTTACCTACTTCAACATAAATAACTACTTTTTCTCCTTGAGGTATAAATTTACTTATAGACTCAATCTTCTTATTAACATAATCACTAATAGCAAGAGTTAACTCCATATTTGTTGCTTTTATATTTGTAGTCATATATTTTATTGTATATTTCGTATTTGTAATACAAAATAATAAATATTATTAATAATATTTATATTATAACATATACTATATCAAATATATACAAGAAATATAATCTATATATTGATTGATAATATTTTGCTTTGACCTTGATGACCACTTATTATACGAACAGAATTCAGATTAACTTTATATATTTGAGCAATTATCTCGCGAATTCTAGTATTTGCTAAATTCCTTTCACGAGGTTCTTTTACTGAAATTATATATCTATCGAGAGATTTATTCTCTATTTTTTCTTTATTTGCACCTACATTTACCTTTACCTTAATATACATATTAGAAAAATATCATTCCTATTAAACCAACGAGTATGAGATATATAATGCAAGGTATGAATACACCCTTTAATATTTGTATTTCTGAATTCTTTACTCTTACTACTGCTTCTGCAGTAAGGATATCTGCGAGAGCTATCATATTTCCAGCTGCAGCTCCTACAATTCCAAGTGATAATACTGTTTGAGAATTCAAACTAAGTCCACTTGATGCAGTATAAAATAAATTACCAAATAATATATTTGAAACAGTAACACTTCCAGTAATAAAACCTCCAAATGCTCCTATAAATGGTGCAAAAAATGGTAGGAATGATGTCTCAAAATATTTTGCAATAATATATATCGCAGAAGAAAGACCAGAAGTATTTTGTCCAGAGTTAATCATAACTTGAACCATAGCAAGCATAGATACTATAACTAAAAATGGACCAATAGCACCAAGTAAAGAAACTTTTATCGATTCAAACAATATTTTCTTTTGACTTTTCCAAATCATAAATACAATCAACCCAGCAGTAATAAAAGCAAAACCAGGATTAAATAAGTTAAATACATATTTAAATCCTAATGGTATAGATATACCAATCTTTCCTAAAAACACTTTCCCTAAAATTAATAAAACTACTAATATGATATAAGGTAAAAATGATTTAAATGCTGTCATTGTAGATACAAGTTCACTTTCATTCTTTAAGCTTAGACTTACCTTAGGAACAAAAATACGCAACTTTGTAGTTATGACTATAAGTATCAAACCAGCAGTTGCTCCAAATATAGAAGGAAATTCTGGCCAGAATCTAGCAAAGAAGATAGATGGTATCACAAATACTACACCTGACCATATTGCAAAAGGTAAAGCATCCATAAATTCATTTTTCCTATTTTCTCTACCTCTTGTTATTTCCCAAAGCATAAATACTGGAACAATAACACCAACACAATTTAGTATTGACGAAATAAATGGTACAGAAAAAGTATTTAATTCAGCAAAACCCACAGCTATAGGGGTGCCTGCTGCCCCAAAAACTCCTGCAGTACTATTCCCCAAAAGTCCTACTATTAATGCTCTTATAGGAGTTAGACCGAGTCCAATGAGTAATGGTACGGCTATAGCTGCTGGTGTACCAAACCCTGCAGTACCCTCTAAAAATGCTTCAAATAACCAAGCGATAACAATTATCTGAACTCGATAATCTTTTGATAAATGTTCTAGATAATATGAAATATTATTTATAATTTTAAGATCTTTCAAAATCTCTAAGAAGAAAATTGCACCGAATATTATTATTAATATATCAAAAGCAACAAAAAATCCTTTCACGTATGATATATATAAAAAACTAGGAAATATTTTCCAATAAAATAATGCAAGTAATGTATATAAAATAAGTGTTATAAATGAAGCCTTGAGAAGAGAAGTTTTATTTAAAATTAAGAAAAAAACAAAGAATAAGAACGGGGCTACTGATATTATTATAGGTAAATTATTCATTTGATATTATATATATTAATAAATATAAAAAAATAACATTAAGCTTCTTCAATATCTTTTTTTATTATTTTCAAATCATTTTTTATTTCACCAAGTGAAACTTCTTCTTTCTTAATTTCGGATTCAGTTTTTTCATCAATTCTTTTCTCTTTCATAATTCCAGAAATTATAATTGTATCACCAACAAAAAATGAAACAAACAAGCCAGTAACGATTGAGATAAGTACTCCTAAGCCTAAAGATATCCCACCAGACATATTTAAATCATCTGCAACCATCCATACTCCTCTCCAAATAAGTACAACACCAATACTTCCTATAAATGCATACAATATAGGCCAACGGCTTAACTTGTGACGAAGTTTAACTTCAAAATGATAATATAATTTAACAATTTTTTTAACAAATTTATACATAACATAATATTACCATATATATTAATAAATATCATAATTATATAATACAAAACAAAAAACTTCATATAATGAAGTTTTTTGTTTTGTATTATTTAGCTTTTTTTACAACTGACTTCTTTTTGTCTGTCTTATTTGCAAGCATTACTTTCTTTGCTATTATACGTTTTTTTGTCTTATGAGATCTTGTTGACTTTTTATGAGGTTTAAGCCCAGTTGCTCTTTTTGCCATATGGTTAAAATATATTATTAATAAATATACTAATTATACTCTTAAATAATTATTTATGCAAAATTATTTATAATAATCCTAATATTGTTATTTAATAATAAATTAATGTATAATATCAATATGAAATTATCTCAATTTTTTTCACATAAAAATATAAAAAGGATATATCTATTTATTCTGATAATATTATGCCTTCTATCTTTAATGTTATTTATAATATCAATGAGCTATTTCACTAAAACTGGCCAACTTGATTTCGAATATAAGATAAATGGTAAACATACTAAAAGTTATACTCCTATTAAACCAGAAAGTATTAAACCATGGATGACTTTTAATTATATAAATGTTGTATTCAAACTCGAACCTACTTATTTAAAAAATATTTTGAATATAAATGACAAAAGATATCCAGATATTCGAATAGATAATTACTCAAGACGTCTTAATAAAGATCAAACATCAACTATTAAAGAAATAGAAAAAGCTATTACTAATCAATACCAAAATAAGTAATATGGATTTCTTAGCCCAGGCCATCATCCCTTATGTTCTTATATATAAATATTGGGCTATTTTTATAGTGACCTTACTAGCTTCATCTACTCTACCTATACCTGCAGGTACGATACTGATTGCAACTTCAGCTTTTGGAAGTCAAGGATACTTTAATATGAAATACCTACTACTAGTTGTTATCATTGCAAATATAGTAGGTGATAATTTATTATATTTTATTGCGAAGTTATATGGTAAAAAAGTTCTTTCTAAAATACATTTTATAAATAAAATATTCAGATCAGATAATTATATAAGTATCGAAAAGAAGATAGTCAAACACCCAGAATTGATTATTATATTGAGTCGTTTTGAAGTCATATCAACTCTTTTCGTAAATCTAATGTCTGGTATGAGTAAAGTTAATTATAAAAAGTTTTTAAAACTAGAAATCATAGGAACATTAGGAAATGTATTATTTTATTCATTTATAGGATATTCATTTGGTAATAGCTGGGAAGCAGTGAATAAGCTTATAGGTGACTTCACGATTTTATTTTTTCTATCTATTGCTTTATGCATATCATTATTCGGTAAACGTATTATTAGAAGAATTAATAAAAATCTAGATTAAACAGTATTTATTAAAAAAAATAATATTTTATTATTTAGAAGAATTACTTAGCTCGGTAACTAGCTTGATAATTTTCTCTAATTTTTCATCATCCATTCTTGATATTTCTTTTTGTAATCTTTCAATTTCTAATTTAGCTTTCAAATTTGTCTCAAAATCATTTAAAGCTTGATGCCTATCTCTTTCATTCTGACGATTTTGTGCCATCATTATGATAGGAGCAGAATACGCTGCTTGAGTAGAAAAAATTAAATTAAGTAATATAAAAGGATATGGATCCCAATGACTTATGAATGCAATAATATTTAAAATCATCCATAAAACTACAAATACGGTCTGAAAAATAATAAATCTCCATGAACCCATGTTATTTGCAACTGAATCAGCAATCTTATCACCAATAGTCATAGACTGCTTATGTTTATCATGCCAAGTCACTTTTACTTCTTCTTGTCCTTTATTTTTTATTTCTTCCATATATTTATTATTAGCTATTATATATTTATTTGACTACTTATAATTATATCACAAATTATTAATTTAAAATTGCGCATGAGTATAAATATTCGAGGGCCTTTTCTTTTTTATCTACTGATATAATCTTAGATTTATATCCAAAATATTCTAATATTAAATCTTTTTCTTCATTATTTATATCATCAAAATTATCTATCGATACTGAGTCATCTTTAACTATAACTTTATGATCTCCATCTTCCCTATTTATCATCCCAATTATTTCTATACCAACTTTGTCTTTCGTCTTGTAAGTTTTGTCAGAGAATATAATCACATCTACGTTATCATTCTCTATTTGATTTATTACATTTTCAATATAACCATAACAAACTGGCATTACACCTTCATTTATAGGAATTTCGTCTTTTATCAAACCAAGATCTATAAAGTTGGTCTTATCATATGAAAGATGTATTCTTCTGTTACAACCTTTTGGAATTTCCACGACAGCTCTATACTGCATAATATAATTATACATAATTATTAAAATAATAATATACTAAATATCAAAACAATCACAAACTTTGTTTTTTAATATTAGTTTTTGTTCACTGATAGAATTAATAAATACTTTCTGGATATCAAAACCAGTAGCAGAACGTTTGTCGAGTTGGGTATAATGTTTATACCCCCTATTCATAAACTCACGCACAAGAGCTTCGTGTCTTAGATATAATGCTTTTTGTTTTCCAACCCAACGTAATGTTTCTGGATGATGAGCATAACCACCCTTACACTTATGTTTTGTAATAATATTCCATAATCCATGAAGCTCTCTATGCTCAGAGAGTAAATGTTTCCGACATAAATATTTAGGATGTATATCCCACACACGCATAACTATTTATTTATATACGTTATTGTCAACTGCAACACAGTCGCAAAAGATACCCAAAGTAGATAAGGGATGTTTGCATATATTATCCATCTAAGGTCAGCTGATACCTGCCACAAGGCGATTAAACCCCATATTAAAGTTATAAGTACAAACAAGATATCAATAGCAGCAAGAAGATTATTCTTAAGTCCAAATTGAAAATATGTAAATGAAAAATTAAATACTAAATTTAAAATAAATGGTAATGCTACTACCCATGAGAGTTTACCAGTAAATACCTTATAAAAAACTGTTCCAAATGAAACAAAAATTATAACATATAAAAATGTCCAAACAGGACCAAAAAGATAGCTTGGTGGTGCCCAAGTAGGCTTAATTAATTGTGAATACCAATTATATGAGTTCATATATAAATAATAACACAAATTCGAAATCATACTAAGTAAAGAATAATAGGTTATATATAATTATTACCTTATACTAAACTTAGTAGAATATTCGAATAAAATATTTTAATTAATTTCCTATAACATTGGCATCCAAAGTGACAGCTGTTTGTGCTAATGCTTTACCATTTAATCTAGCACCAGTCTGAATAGCTATATTTGTTTTACCTAAAATGTTTCCATTAAATGTAGAATATGTCCCGAGTGTAGTTGCACCAGCAACTTGCCAAAAAATATTCTTTGCTTGTGCACCACCCTTAAGAATTACTTGTTTTCCAGAACTAATATCAAGAGTCCCTGCTATTTGAAATATCCAAATATCGTTCTTTCCACCTGATATAGTGACATTTTTAGTTACATTTACAGGTGTACTCCATTTATAAAGTCCAGGGGCAATAATCTTACCACCTATGTTTCCAGTGCCAAGTTCTATGACATTAGGATTTTTTCTTGAAGCAGCATCTGCGTATGCAGTTTGCATATCAAGTATAGCTGTAGTAAGTATACTTGGTGTTGGAATCTTATAATCGGCAACGTAAATCTTTCCTATCACTTTAGAAGAAGTTGAAAACTGACCAGCCTTATCAATAATTAACCCAAACCCAGTCATAGAAGTAGCGGCGATAGGACTTACCCCCACATTTCCAGTAATTTTTGTAACTCCAGTTGTTGTAATTCCTGCTTTTGATAATATTACATAATTACTAGAAGTGATAAGATTTACAGTTGCTGGACCTACAGCAACTGCATTTTTAGAAGATAAACCAAACATAAACACAATGACAACGAAGATAGATATCGTAACATTTATTAAATTTTTCATATATTTATTTTTATTAATTTCAGATGAACAATTAATCAACCTTAAAAGTTGAAAATACACAATACAGAAATCGATACTCTGCTTGAGTCTTAAGGTGATCTTTGGTTTTTAGATATATCACGAACTGTAACTAAAACTATGATTGAAAAGTTTAGTCGACGTTTATCACAGATTGGAGTAAGGAGTTTTAAACCTTATTAAGCATAGCATACTAATACTTATATAGCTATTATTACAAATTTACTATAAATAAATATTATTTAGTATCATATAAATTTTAAATAAATAATAAACTATAAATTCCATAAAATAACTTTATTTGCTAGTAATTTTTGTAAATCAGAATTTTAAAGAATAGAAAATTATTTAATCTTTCTTAATGCGATTAAACCGATTCCTGATGCAAAAAGAGCAGCAAAACCACCAAGCAATAAACTAAAACGTGGGCCAATATATTGACCTACTAATCCTACTATAGGGCCACCAATCGCTGTTGACCCTAAAAGTGCTACTGACCAAAGGGACATCACTCTACCCCTCATTGATGGAATAGATTCGGTTTGTAAAATAACATTTGCAAATGATAAAAAATTAATTGAAAAAAATCCAACAAATATCAATAAAAATATAGCTGTATTAAGTGTCGGAGTAATAGCAAAGATTAATACAGATAAAGCGAATAAAAAAGCATTTCGAGTAACAATAGATAAATTAATTTTTGTACGACTAGCAGTATTAATACCACCAAAAACAGAACCGATACCTAAAGCAGCAGTAAATATTGCAAAAGTTGTCGCAGTACCATTAAAAGTAAACTTGGCAAGAAGCGGTAAACTAACGCTAAATTCATAAGTTAAGGTACCGATGATAGCCATCATTAATAACGTATAAAAAATAATAGGAGAAGATCTAATATAACGAAAACCTTCCATTAATTGTCCTTTTATTTTATTTGTAGTTGGATGAATGTTTAATTTACTTTTATCAATCATTGATAAAGTAACTACTGAAACTACGTACGATAAAGCATTAAATAAAAATAGCGGTGCCAAGCCAAAAATTGCAATCAAAAGAGCAGCAATCGATGGACCAATTGCTCTGGATAAATTATTTTGCACTGAATTAAGAGAAACTGCATTCATTAGACTGTCTTTACCTACCATTTCATGAATAAATGTTTGTCTAGCTGGATTATCTATTGCTTTCATAAAACCAAGAAGTATAGCCGATAGATATATCATCCAAATATGAATAAAGTTCATAGCAACTAAAATACCAATAATTAACGAAATAAAACCCATAATTGATTGAGTAATAAAAAGTAAATTATATTTTTTAAAACGATCTGTAATTACACCAGCCCATGGACCAAAAACTAAAATGGGAGCAAATTGTAATGCAATAATGATACCTAATACCGTTCCAGAATCTGTCAGTTTTAAAACAAGCCACGCTAATCCAATATTTTGCATCCAATTACCGACAGTAGAAATAGTCTGACCAATAATATATATACGAAAGTTCCTTATACGTAATGAAGAAAATGTTTGTAAAATTTTTATCCAATTTTTCATATAATTTAGTATATATTAATAATGCTTAAATACAAAATCACATAAAAATAAATTTTCTAAATAATAATTTCACATATATTTATATTAATTTAAATTTTTACCCTGTTGATATACTTTTTCTAAAAAAATTTTTCTTTGCAATTCATTTGAAGATTGAACTGGTCCAAAATGAGAAACTTTTACAGGAGAAATTCCACAGAATTCTAATGTTCTACTTTTAAGCTGATTTATACTTGGTGACCCAAAAAAATAACTATATATAAAGTATGGAGTATCCATTGTAGTAATAATACGTGCTGTTCTTCCTTTCAAAAGTTTTTCTGGCATACCAGACCCTTCTTTATATTTAAAAGCAAAACCAGAAGAAAAAACCATATCAATAAAGCATTTAAGTATGGCAGGCATACTTCCCCACCATACAGGATGTACAAATACTATATGATCAGCCCAAGCAATCTTTTCTCTTGAATCACTAATTTCTTTTCCAACATCTTTTCCACTAAAATGATCGTAACGCAAATAATTTTCTAGTGGTAAATTAGTTACTATTATTTCTTTTACTTCTGCCCCACTTTCAATCGCGCCTTTTTTATAATTTTTGGCCAATGCACTACTGAAACTATCCTTTTTAGGATGTCCATTTATTATTAATATTTTTTTCATATAATTATATTAACATATTAATTATAAAAAGTTTATTTAAATTTAAATTAAAGTTTTAATTAAATATTTCAAGAAAAAATAATTAATTATTCATTTTATAGACATAAAATAATATATTTTAACTATTTATTTCATTAAAGAAAAAGTTTTTGGTCCAATAATCCCATCCTTTTTTAATTTATGATCCTTTTGAAATCTAATAACTGCTTTCTTCATTAATGGACCAAATTTAGTAGTTTCGTGTCCTGGTGATCCAGCACCAATTTTAACTAAAATATAACCATGAGTATTTAAATATTCCTGAATCTTTTTGACATCATCACCTATCATACCATATTTCAAAATGCGAATAATAGAAACTGCTTTAGGATATTTGCATAAATCTTGTTTATTAAAAACTAATTTTTCATAATTAAGAGCTTTCGGATCAGAACAACCAAAATGAACACTATCAGACAAAACTAATGGAGTAGATGACGCAGATGAACCACCCGATAAATTTATTACAGGTGCTGAAATACATTGAGATGTTGTAAATGTCCCATCTAGAGAATATGCTGTTCCTGTTGTATTAGTCGCATATCCTCTATAGTAATAGGTTGTACCGCATGTTAATCCTATACGAGTTTGGGTAAATATACCTGTAGCTGTTCCTCCTTCTGCTAAACAATTTGTAGTTGGTGATGGTGATGTTCCCAAGCATGTACCACGAACAGATATAAAAGAAGGTATACCTAATGATGCTACATAAGATCCAATAGTCGCTCTATCAAAACTAATAGACACAACAGTCGGAGTCGTAATGACTGGAGATGTATCACACGCACTTGTTGTAAATGTTTTATCAGAAGAATACCCAGTTCCGGTTAAATTTATTGCATAAGCAGTATAGTAATATGTTGTTCCACATACTAAACCTGTACGAGTTTGAGTAAATACACCTATATTTGTTCCTCCTTCATTTAAACAATTAGTTCTTGGATGTGCAGTTGTTTCTATACATGTACCACGATTAATTATATTTGCAGGCACTCCAGCAGAAGTAATATTAGCTTCTATGGTTACATTAACATTACTAACAGATACAATATTTCCACTAGTTACTAACGGTACACTAGCAGAATAAAAAGATGATCCGTATTGACCTAATCCATAGCTAGAAGCATTAGAATTATGGGAAAAAGAAAAAAAGAAAGATAATCCTACTAATATTAATAAACAATTTGTAAAAAATTTTCTATACATTTTTTTTAACACCACCATATGAATAATTTCCATAAGTATTATTATTTTTTTTCTTAAAAATATTTTGATTCCCAACTGATGGTATTTTACTCGACAAAAATACAGCCGTAACTGATAAAGCTGATAATAAAAATTCTTTTCTTGTTATTTTTTTATTCATATAAATTTTATATTATAAATAATTTTTAATTATATTTAACTCTAACTTAATGGTTCTAATATTATAGCATTTATCGGTATATAAGAATAACCATTTGTTCCTCCGTTATTTCCAACATCTATTTCTAATCCGTTAGCATCTATTGTAACTTGAGTTTCCATCCATTGAGAAATATTATTATCAATAGCTACAAGTGATAATGTATGTGTTGTAGCGCTCGCTATTAAATTGTAATAAGCTCCCTTGCTTGCTAAACGAGATGCATAATAATTAGATGCAAAAATTCTAACTCTATAATTTCCAGTTATACCTGTTATTTTTGATCTAAAAATACCTAATGTCCCAGAGTAATAAGTCCATGCTTTCAACTGTGATGAGGTAAATCCATATTCCGGTGTTATTACATTCTGAGTAGAGTAAGTATTAGTTGTTAAATTTAATTGAATTAATTTATCTATTGCGGTAAGTGTAGCAACAGAATTATTTTCTGCATCTTTAAGTGATTGTGTACTACCAGTATTAAGATAACCTATTTCATTTACATTATTATTATAAGCGTATCCACCTACTGGATTCCCGGATTGATCATATCTTCCATATGACAATAAAATAACACCAGCTAAAGACAACGAAACAGTAAATGTTTTTTCTGTATATATATTGATATTATTTTTATGTGTAGCTCTCACTGTTACAGTCCCTTGATTAGCTACAGTAAAACTTGCCGTAGTATCTGTGATATTAGTTAGTGTTTCATTATTTGTAATAGACCAAGTAACTGCTTGTACTGCTTCCGCAGGAAGAATATTTACTTGTAGTGTTACAATATTACCTACTTTTATATTTGATGTTAAATTTGAAGTTAAGTTTATGCTTGTTGGAATAAAAGCCAACAAACAAGAAGCTGTAAATTGATCACTGATTGCATTATTATATGTACTTCTTGCTGTTATGGTCACTTCTCCATCTGAAACAACAGAAATAAAACCAGTATTATCAACAGTTGCAATATTATTATCACTACTTATCCATTCAATTCCATTATCAGATGTATTTGCAGGTGCATAAGAAACTGTTGCTTGAAATGTTAATAATATAGAAGATGGTTTGTTTTCTATAGAAATAGATACTATGGAAATCTTTTTCTTGAATATACCTAGATATGCACCAATAGGATACACATCATTAGACCAGTTTTCATATCCTCTGAAATCTTGATGAAATAAATTTCCCGCTCCACCTGTAGTCAATATTGAATCGCTTGCAATTCTAAAGTCATAATTATAAACATCGGCTATTTTTAATTCTGGAATTTTATTAAAGAATTCAGTAAGTGTATATATAGCATTATTCCTTTTTTGAGATTCCCATAACGCAAGAGTATTTGTCGTCATATTGGAAAAATTCCCTCCATTATTAACCATTAAATTATCTTTAAAGTAAATATTAAGAAACTGAACCGTATTTCTTCCATTTGCAGTATATCTATCTGAAATTAAAATATTATTATGAATATTATAAACAGTTATATCATTTATAACTCCAGTTGCTCCTGCATAAGGATTTTGATCTGGAGATTCTAACTCCCATAAAAATTGTATTGCGTCTGTTTTTTTTGTTGTATAACAAATATTATTAAAAAATTCAACACCGTATTTGTATGGACCTAACTGATACCCAGGACCATTATGATTTAAAACAATATTGTTATAAATTAATCCATCGATTGACTGTAAAGATGCTCCAGAAGCTTGATCTTTTTCATTCTTTAATGCTCCATACTCTACAATATTATAACAAAATTCAGAATCTGTAGCATTTGATATTTGAATTCCATCATAACCAGTCCTTTCCCAATGATTTCTAAAAACTCTCAATCTATTCATCTCATGTGCTCTCATTTTATAAGTATTACCACTTGTATAAGTGACATCATTCCCTACTGCATTTTTAAATGTTTTTGTTGAACCAGTATATGTTGTATTATGTTCACTTGATGTGTAATAACCTAAATAACAACCTTCACCCCATGTATCATGAATATAAGAATGATGCCAAACAAAATTTTTCATTATAAAATTATTTTTCCAGAACCATGGATTGCTCGAGCCTGGATCTGTCTTACACATAATAGCAGTGAATCCAGTATCACATATTTCTACTTCAAATATTTCAATATCAGATGTTCCATTTAGAAGCATAAAAGCATCTTCCCAAAATAAATCTTTTGAATATCTACTGAATTTAATTCCTTTTGACAAATTATAATATCCTCGTCCATCCCAAACAGTATTCCACAAGCATCCACTATATGAAACAGTGGCATAATAAATTCCGAGAATATTTAATGGTGAATTCTGGTCTATAGTAAAAACAAGTGGTACATTAAAACTAAATTGTGGTGTACCATTTACATTCGAACTACTAGTATTTGTAGCTCCCTTAACTAATATTCTAGAATAATAATTTCCTCCTTTATATGTGTAATCTTTTGATAAAACTATTGTATAAGCATCTTTCCCAGCAGGTAATTGACTTAGATCAAGAGAATTATAATATCCACTATTATCATCTGTCTGTGCTTCTTTTAATGTAAATATACAGTATAAATCATTAACTCCTGTTTCATATAATTTTATAGATACTCCTTTAGAAGCATCAGCAATAAGTGTAGTATATTCATTATTATTAATTTGTGTTTGAGTAGGTCTTGCTGCTAGTCTTGGAGTAACAGTAATTAACTTATTGTGTTTCTTACTAATCGTATGCCCAGATGAATTAGTTAACAATACTCTAACATCATAATAACCTCTATTCCCAATATTAAATTCACTAAAATGATAATGACCTTTTACTGAATCAAATGATAGAGAATTAAAAGTCAAAATCGGGGTGTTTCCATTCTCATTATAAATATATAAGATTGCACTACTAACATCAGATAAATCATAACCATTATCAGAATATATCAAAATATCAATATTTTCATCTGTTCTTACAATTTCTGAAGAAGCTTGAACATTAAAATATGGTTCTGTTTGATTGACCATAGAATAGATGTATTGATCTAAATATGTTTGTGAAAAACTATTAGTACTTGTTGTTCTCTGTTTCAAGTCACCAGCTTCCAAGATAGGAATTGTAACGGAAGCTCGCTGGTTTGTATTTTGTATATTAATAGTTTGATTTACTGTACTACTTTTCTTTATATCGAACTGTGTATTTTCTGCCCATTTCGTCTTTGATTGCAATAAAACACTTTCTCCTACAATTGGAAAAGAATTACTTACTTCAGACTCAACAATAACCCTACCTATTCTTGCTTCTATTATATCGTTATATTTTTTACTCATATATTTTCTTTTTCAATAGTTACACTATATAATTCATTTGCTACATACATTTGATTTGCATTAATACCACACTCTAATGTTAATGCTACATTATTACCATATCTCATTACGCTATGTAGCGAACTTTCCATAGTAAATCTAATTAATTTACTCCGATCTAATGTATTAGAAGATATCATAATAATATCATCTGCTGGAAGAATATATTTTGCAGTATTATCAAATGCAACATTATCAACTATATTTATTCCACTATAAGTATCATTAGTATCAGAAGTTTCATCCCAAATAATACCATTTAGATTGTAAGCACCAATTGTTGAGGCTGTATTTACATCAACTTTTTTATATTCAATATCAAATTGTGCATGAGTACTATTATTACTTAAGTATTGCGTATTATATGTAAATAATAATTTATAATCATTGCTTGAATTTACTTCTACATTTAATAAATTAACAGTGCTATTTAATGCTATAGAGTTAGATTCATAACCCTTACCCTGATATGAACTTAATAATCTTGATTCAGTAATCCCTAGTAATGAATTAAAATTATCACACGATAAAATTCTTGTATCACTAAATCTAGTAGCTGATGGATAAAAAAGTGCTTTATAAAGATTATTATCAGCATAATAACTTGCAAGTGATCCAACAACACTAATAAATGCATTAACTTTATTACTTTTATTAATAAATATATTATTATAATTTATAAGTTCATCTACATTATTATTAACAGAAAATGCTTCTTGAAATAAAACACCTTTACCATCCATATAAACAGTATTATTAAGCAATTTTAATTGATGTAATGGTGTTTCTACTCTCATTATAAATTTAAGATAATTCAATACATAAGTATGCAAACAATTATAAAATAGACATGATTCCATGTTTATTTTTGAATAATCATTACCATTTATGGTTAATACTGTTGCTGCAAAATTATGAAATATATTACGCTTAAATCTATACTCTAAAACATCAGTAAAACTTAACCCATACTCCATAAGACTATCACCATTAAATACGGTATCTGTAATTTCAACTAATGTTGCTCCAGATATGCTACATAATGTTTCGTGAGGAATAGTATTTCTTTTAATTTGTCCAGTTATATCACAATTTTTTATAATTAAAACATCCACATCTGAACATTTTATTGGAATTGCACTAGCTTGAGTAAAAATACAATTCTGTATAATTATATTAGAGGTAAGTTTTGTATCAAAAGCATAATCTGCATAATATTTCTTTAAACTATTGTCAGTATAAACACCATTAAATTCACAACCAATCAAAATAATATTCTTATTCTTTGAGTCAAGACTACCTGTACTATATAATGCAGACATTTCTTCTGGAGAAGATGATTTTATATAGTTACTATAATCAGCAAATTTAATATCTTTAAATATTATATTGTCACACTGGTCTATATGTATACCTCCAAGGGAATAAGCAGACAGTGTATATTTACTGTCTCCGTTTATTGTAAGAGAATAAATACTATCTTTATTCCACTCAGACAAAGTCACTGTCCATAATCTTAAATTTTGTGGTTTTGTTGAGTCTGTAGGGTTACGAACCTCTATCCCATTTTTTATACAAGTTATCTCAACATCTTTAGTAAGTCCATTAGGATAATCAGCTTTAACAGCATTCATAGCTGTATTCAATGAAGAATAATAAACATGAGGTAAATCACTCCTCTTCAAAAAATTTTCATAAACTCCATTAGAACTTTGTATTAAAAATGAGTTACCTTGAGCACCTAATGTATTTCCAAATGTATTATTAAAAACACCCATATTAGTTATAAATTTCTATGTTTATAAATCTGTTTAAAAGTATATCATCTACTGGTGTTGTAGTATCTACAGAAGAATATGTTAATAAAGTTATTGTATCAGCATTAGTTCTATTTATTTTAAATAAATTATTATTTTGATCAGTATAAACATCATCTAATGGAACAGTTTTTTCAACCATAAAAGCTCCAGTTTTTGTAAGAGTATAAGTTCCAGAAGAAATTCTTGCCCAAATTCCACCAATGGTATCAGTAATTGGAGTTAAGACTGGATCATCTGTCCCTGATTGAGATAAAAATCCTTTGCACACAAATAATGGAGCATTTTTTATTGTTCCATCTTGATTATGTGAAACTTGTAAAAATTCATTTAAGACATCTCCCCATGTGTTATCATCTGATCCAATTTGAGGCAATCGTGGTGTAGACATTTTTTATTAAATATTAAAAATAATATTTTAATTATATCATTAAATGTAAAATATTTGCAAATTAAAAATCAAAAATAGAATAACTTTATCATATTAATTGCTTGCTTTTTATAATTTCAAGTAATATAATTAAAATATTAATAAATAATAACATAATAATTATGGAAATATTTGGATTAGGTACTCCTGAATTGATTTTAATACTAGTAGTTTTCTTACTTTTTTTTGGAAAAGACAAATTACCTGAATTTGCAAGAAGTATTGGTAAATCATTTCAAGCACTAAAAGACGGTTTTAAAGATGGAAGTAGTTCAGAAAAAGTAGAAAGTAAAACTACTACCAATAATAAAGAATCTAAAAAATAATTTTAATTAAAATATGATAGAGTCGTTGGCAAGTGAACCAAAGAGTGTTTTTGAGCATGTTCATGAGTTAAGGAGAAAATTTTTTTTTGCTCTTGGATCTTTTATCATTGGAACTATTATAGCTCATATATTTCACTCAGAAATTATATCTTTTATCTTGAAACCTACAGGAAATCAAAATCTAATTTTCCTTTCACCACTTGAACCACTATTCTTTATATTTAAAATTGATTTCATATGTGGATTTATTATTTCATTTCCCATAATTTTTTGGTTAGTTATATCTTATATTTCTCCAGCATTATCAGAAAAAATAAATAAACATTTATTTTTAATTTATATTAGCTCAACCTTTTTACTTACTATTGGACTTATATATGCTTTTTTTGTAACAATTCCTATTACACTTAAATTTTTGTTTTCTATTAAAATACCAGGAATAAATAATAACTTTTCTGCAGAAAAATACTTAGATTTTTTTATTTTACAAGCTATTATTATCACAGCTATATTCCAAGTTCCAATACTAATAGTTGAAGGTTTTTATATCGGTATTTTGAAAAATAAAATGTTCAAAAATAAACGTAGATATATATACTTTATTTTACTTATTGCTTTAGCAATAATAACACCAACGACAGATATTTTTAGTTTAAGTATTGTATATCTTCCATCTATCATTATTCTTGAAGTTAGTTTTTCTATCGGAAAAATAATAGAAAGTATAAAAAAATAAAAACATAATATCTTAAAATTTTATTTCTCAAGTCTTTTTTTTAGTTCATCTATAACAGCTTTCTTCCAGTATTTCATGGAAAACCAACCTATAAGTGGTTTTGCAACTATACGAAGCCAAAATTTATGAATAGCAACTTGATAAGTATAGTCAACTACAGTTCCTTCTGAGTATACAGAAAGTAAGAATTCTTCATGACCAGAAGTTCCAAATTTAGGACTTTCATTATCTGAAATGTATCCTTTACCAGGCAAAATTTTGGTTTTCATTTTCACTGGAAAATTTTGACCGAATGATTTAGCTGTCGTATCCATTTCCAAATAATTCCCCTCACGCTTTACAATTTTTATAGATTCTGCAACTTTTGGAAAATACTCAGGAAATTTTTCAAAATCAGTCATTATATTAAACACCTCAACCAAAGGAGCTTTAATAAACCATTGAGCTTTTAATGTAATATCTTTCATACAAGAACTATATCAAAAACTTTAAAATATTACTAATGTAAAAAATACTTTATTTAAAACTTTTATATTTATTTAATTTTTTTGTTTAGGTAAAGGAAGATTTTCTGATGTTATGAGAATTAACTCACTTAACCATTCACGATCATCAATTCGATCTTCATCTATCTGCATTGATACTTTTGCACTATTATATGCATAACCCTCTTTATAATACTTTCCAACGAATTTTTTACCCTCTTCAGTTATTTTTATATATAAAGTATCATCACATATCAAACCAACTACCTTACCATCACAATAGAGAGCATATTCACCGAACATCTTACGAGTTGAAATATTATCGACTGAGATTAACTGATCTAAAATATATTCAACTGTCCCATTTTTTGTTGCCATATATATCTATATATTAAGATTAATTTTAAAACTCCAAACTTGATATTATTTTCAAATTAAAATAACAAAAAATATCTATTAGAAAAACCTTAATACAAAATAATAACAAATTTATTGTCCGAATAAATGACCAATGTAATAACCAGCTAAAGCTGCCCCCATACCTATTAAAACCATCTGAATACCAGTTTTATAAATATTACCCACTGTAGTTTTAGCTTTATACATACCAACAAACATCAAAACTATCGTAGATATGATTAAAGAACAAATTACAGCAGATTTAATCGGCAAAAGAAAAAATGGAGTCAACGGTACAAAAGATCCAACCAAGGCCGAGATACCAACAACAAAACTGCCACTATAAATATCTTTATTTTTTAATTCTATTAGCCCCAACTCTTCCGTCATCATTATCTTTAACCATTGTTCTTTGTTAGAAATAATATGGTTAACAATATCACTTAACAATTTTCCCTCAAAGCCTTTATCAGCATAAATTTTTCTAACTTCGGCTTCTTCCATATCCGGCATGTGCTCAATTTCATATTTTTCTCTTTCTAATTCAGAGTAATAGTGATCGCGTTCCGCCATTTTAGAAGTTAAAGCCACTGCCGCCATAGAGATACTTTCAGCAAAAGTTGCAGCCATGCCAGCAGCAATAATAATTTTATAATTACTTGTAGCAGCCGCCACACCTAAAATCACACCCAAGACATTAACCAAACCATCTTGGCCACCCAAAATAACATCCACTAAAATAGATTTTTTACCTATATTTGATAATTCTCCGTTGTGCATATAAAAATTATATCATAGATTCGAACTTCTACTAAGGTAGGTAAAATAGACTTTGAAGCATAAGGTTGATTTTAAGGCTACGAACATGCGAGGATATTCGAATGGAAATACTAAAACAAATCAAATAGAAAGTTCTAAAATATTTGCGCTATATTTGGGATTAAGATTTTCTTTTACTTCTATTATCTTATATCCCCTTTTAATCATAAGCTTTAACATTTCTTCAGAAACATTATACACTTTAGCAAAAATCTTTTTATAATTATGTTCACGAGCATATTGTTCTCTTAATTCGAATAATTTACTTGCTATACCTTGATTGCGATATTCTTTTAAAACTCCAAGTATCCACAAATAAAACTTATTATCTTTTTCAAAAGAAATACAATTACCAACAATTTTTCCATCATCTTCCACAATAAAAATAATTGGGGTTACTCCTTCTAATCTTTTTTTATAATCATCTAGTTCATAGACTGGCCAATCATACATATTTTCAAACACTTTTTTATTCATTTCTACTATTTCAGATAGTCTATTTATTTCCACTTGTTTAATTTCCATACATATATATTATCATAGGTTGGAACTTCTACTAAGGTAGGTAAAATATGCCTTAATTTATAAGGTTAATTTTGAGGCTCCAAACTTGGGATGATGTTCAAATAACTATCTAAAAGAAAACTAGAAATATAATTGATTTTGCTTCAAAAAGTCCCTAAATTTTTCAAGTGCAATTTTATGACTTCTTAAAGAAAGAACATTTTCTGGACCCATTTCAGAGTATGTTTCTCTGTATCCATCAGGAATAAAAATTGGATCCCATGCCCAACCTTTATTCCCCCTAGGTTCAGTTGGAATTATTCCCGTAATTTCACCAGAAAAATGTTTCATTTCCTCGCCGTCGTAGTAAGTAATTATTGTTTCGGTTCTTATCTTATGATCATCAAAACTGTTTACTATTTCACAAATCTTTTTTAAAGTAACCTTCTTCCAAAACCATTTGATTAAAGGACCAGGAAAATCATTTAAACAATTAATATAAAGAGATTGGTCCAAAACAAAAAGCGGTTTCTTTATTTGGTTCCAAGCTTGAAGTGCTTTGTGTTCTGAAATAAGTATAGGGTTTGATTCTTGTATTTCATCTACATTCATATCAAAACTATCTAATGTAATACCTAGAATACCTTCGGCTTCTCTTAATTTATTTTTATTTCCTGTTACAAAAATAATATGCATTACTTTATTATACATTAAAAACACTCAGGTTCGAAATTATACTAAAATACCAAAAATAACCATTGTAAAATATGGTTTAAAATTTTGTACCGAACTTGGGAGATATTCAAATTAGCATAATTAATAATGATTAAATAATTTACTTAAATAATATTAGTAAAACTAAATATCCAGTGGTAATAATTAAAAGTGCACTAAATATCCCCAATATATATTTATCAATATTTTTAGGATTATGAAAAAGTGACCAAATACTATAACTAAGTCCAATAATAATTCCTAATACTGTAAATATAAATCCAAACATTCCCCCCATTACAATTTGTCCAAAAGGTTCGATAAGAAGTCCGTCTGATCTGACATAAGAATTCACACTGCCAACAGCAGATACAACAAAAGAAATCATTCCCAGAATAATTAAGATGAAGGGTATGATATAATATTTTTTCATATAATAATTTATTTAAAGAAAATTGAACCACTGTCAAATTTCATAGTGAAAACTAGCTCTCCTTTTGAAGTGAATAAATAATTTTGTATTTCATTTAACATTTTCGTAAAATCTGCTTCTTGTGAACCTTCACAATACATTTGAGTAGACATCATCTTGCTAAAATTAATAACCTGGCTCTTTACTGTATATTCACCACCTATGCTATTACAGTCGGTTGTAGCTGAGAAGGTATTGTCATCTCTAAAAACTATACTAAATTTACTTTGTTTTAAAGGTGTGACTAATTTGTCGTCACTATAGAGAGTCTTCATCCATTTCCACTTTTTCATACCAAGAGTCATCTTTGGTATACTAGCTTCCCCTTCAAAATTTTGTGCCACTTCACCAAATTGCATTGTCTTTGGGTCAAGTTTTAACCAAATACTTTTTCCAACTGATGGTGTAAAAGTAAAACTTTCTCCAGATTTTCTATCTGCATAATTTACTACAATAACATTTTGCTTATTTATTCCATTAGCTGTTTTACCTTCATCCATATTAATAGTTTGTGGAGCAATTCGATCTCCCAACAATACTCCATTTGATCCAACCAAACCATTAGGTGTAGATACTAAAGCTACTACATAATAAAAAACTCCACTACCACCTGTTTCTTGTGTCACAATAAATATATCATCAACAATACCATCATCATTAATGTCATGCTTTAAATCATTACCAAAATATTTAGTAAATATCTTTGAAGCAGAACCAGGGGCTGCCTCAATTTCTGAAATACCATTTTTTAAAGTAATTTTTTCTCCAGCTATTGTATATGTACCATCGTGTGAAAAATCCTGTTTTACTGCTTGATTATTAATGTTTGTATTAATATTTATAAAATTAAATTTATATATCAAAAATCCTATAATTATCAAAATCAAAATTCCTAAAGCTATTGATGTTTTTTTCATATACTAAATATACATCTACTCTACTAAATTACCTAGGTTCGAACTTCTACTAACCTCCGAAAAATAACCATTGTAAAATATGGTTCAAAATTTTGCTCGCTTGGAGGAATAACTTACAAACTATCAAGTGGGAGGAGGTGTTCCCTAACCCGAGTGTTTCATTTATAGAAATTAAGCAATTGCTTAATATTATATAAGATAAACAATTTTTATATTGGTATTTCTTTGTATTTTGATATAATAAAATTATTATGGAATCAGAATTTAATAAATTTGTAAAAAACCCCAAAAAAATTAATGTTATTAATGGGGCGCTAGATTTTATTTGGACTCCAATAATTAAAATTACAAAAATAGCACTAGGTTATACACTAAATTATCTAAATTATTTTATTTTATCTGGATTATTTTTAATTTATTTTGGAATATTTGCTGGTGGTATAAATGACCTTAATAGTGAGTTATTTTATTCTATATTTAAATTTCTTTCTATTTTTTATCCAATTAATCTTACTTATGGGGCTGAAACATCAATTAATGTATTGATACAAATACTATTTTCAATTTCTTTAATAATTACATTATTATTAATGATAATTAAATTTATTATTAAAAAAATATTTAAGGTTTCTGTGAATATAAGTTTTGCAAAAGAATTATTAATAAAATTTATCATTAATACTATTATTTGGTTAACACTATTAATAATATCTCTTTATGTAAATATGGGTAATCGTGTTTTTGCATTCTACATAATAACCAATGTTCTAATAATATTTTCTATGATATTTGGATATTTATCAAAAGTAATTTTAAAATCTGCAATAAAACCAATCAAAGCTGGTATAACTTAATAATGTAAATTATTAATATCATCTAGAATACGAAAAAAACCATTATAAAATATGGCTGAAATTTTGTTCCGAACTTGAGATGAAATTAGAACTTTATTAAATGATCATATTAAGAATAACATCTAGATGTAAATATTTATATTTTCTGTCTCAATATATGAGAATATTATATTACCAATTGCCAGAAAGAATAACAGCTAATAATATTAAAATAATAATAGCTATTATCGCTCCTATCTCAATAACAAATAATAATTTTGCTATTTTATATAATTTTTTATTTTTTATAGAAAAAGTACAAAAACTGGTTATTAATACTATTATTAGTGTTGATAGCCAAAATTTTGATATTGGTTTTATAGAAAAAATTAAAAAACCAATTGAAACAATAAAGGCAAGTATTGCTAAATCTTTATTTTTTCTAATCTTTTTATCTTCTTCATTAATAATTTTAACTGAAGCAACTTTATCATCAATAATTTCTTTTTGTGTAGTTAAATTTATATTTTGTTCTAGATTCATATATTATATTATATCACTAGTTCGTAATATCATCTAGGGTACAAAAAAATAACACATATGAGTTAGGGTCCAAATTTTGCTCCGTGGGTAGGGATATCTTTCTCTACGAGAACAGTATACCTTTTCGTTTCGGTTAACACCGAAAATCGAAAAGTTTTTCGCTCCCTACCACACAAGCAAAGCAGTTTGCTTGTTCACGGAGCAGATACAAAAAAACACCCAAAAGGGTGCTTGTTTGTATCTGCTCCGAATTTGGGGTGATATTCGAATGGCTATTGTGGACTCAACATAATAATCTTTCTTTTCCCCACCTTAAAACTTTTTACTTTATTAAAACCCTCATATATAACTTTTTGCTGTTTATTTGACACAATAACTACAACTGA